>Ga0136641_1000005_pt1 | contig 98275 bp, 91 predicted proteins | sample EliLak1302023Y_FD_115312 | JGI IMG/M metagenome (GOLD analysis project Ga0136641, IMG submission 115312) | Freshwater microbial communities from Elizabeth Lake, Yosemite National Park, California, USA - 13020-23Y | ecosystem: Environmental > Aquatic > Freshwater > Lake ...
GCGCTTCGCGCAGCACGATGTTGATGGTGCCGGCGACGGCCCGCGCGCCGGTCTCGGCCGTGGGCGCGCGCAGGATCTCGATGCGTTCGATCTGGTCGGGCGCCAGCTGGTCGATGGCGAAGCCCGGCGGCATGCGCTCGCCGTCGATCAGGATCTGCGTGTAGCCGTTGCCCATGCCGCGCATGCGGATCTGCCCGCCGCGCCCCGGCCGCCCGGCCACCGTGACGCTGGGCAGGCGCTTGATGACGTCGGCCAGCGATGTGTCGCCGTACTGCTCGATCTCTTCGCGCGTGACGATGATCTTGGCGGCGGTGGACAGGCGACGCTGCGTCACCGCGTCGCGCTGGCCGGTGACTTCGATGCGGTTCTGCGGCTCGACAGCGCCGGGCGCATCCGCAGCCCTGGCCGGTCGCGGCGGGCGGGCCGACGCTGCGGATGCCGGCGCCGATGACGGCACGAGCGCGGACGCGGGCGCGGGCGCGGGAGGAGGCTGCTCCTGTGCGGCGACCGCACCCCAGCCGCCCAGAGCCAGCAGCGCGAGCGCGGTGACGCTGGTTTTCATGCCGGGTATGGCGAGGCCTGCGTGTGTCTCGCTGGTGTCTGGCCGTCAGTGCTTGTGCTCGGCGGCCGGCGCGCTGCTGCCGGGCGCCTGGTTGGCGATCTGCACGTCGACCTTCACCTCACCCGCCTTCTCGAAGCGCAGCGTCAGGGGAAAGCGCTCGCCCGCCTTCAGCGTCTTCGTCAGGCCCATGAACATGACATGGCGGCCGCCGGGCTTGAGCTCCACCGTGCCGCCGGCCGGGATGGCGATGGCGTCGATGGGGCGCATGCGCATGACGTTGCCGTCCATCTCCATGGTGTGCAGCTCCACCTCTTTCGAGACGCTGGCGCTGGCCGCGACCAGGCGGTCGCTGGCGCTGCCGCCGGTGATCTTCAGGAAGCCGCCGCCGCCCGACTGGCCGGCCACCGTGGGGCGGGCCCAGGCGGCTTCGACCCTGGGCGCGGTCTGGGCCTGAACGCTCAGGGCCGACCACAGCAGCACGCTGGCCGCGACACGGCAAATCGACAACATGGCGAACTCCTTCAAGGGTGGCGCATTGTCAGCCGACGCAAGGGCCCTCGTCATAATCGACCGATGGCCATCAAGACCGACGATTTCGGCGCTTTTCCTGCTCCCGCCGGCCCCGCCGGCAACGCGCCGCGCGTGCTCAGTGCCGCGCCCTCGTCGCCCAACGAAGAGGCCATCGAGCGTGCGCTGCGGCCCAAGGGCCTGGCCGAATACGTGGGGCAGGCCAAGGCCCGTGAACAGCTGGAGATCTTCATCGCTGCAGCGCGTGGCCGCGCCGAGGCGCTGGACCACGTGTTGCTCTTCGGCCCGCCCGGCCTGGGCAAGACCACGCTGGCCCACATCGTGGCCAATGAACTGGGCGTGAACCTGCGCCAGACCTCGGGCCCGGTGCTGGAAAAACCAAAGGACCTGGCCGCCATCCTGACCAACCTGGAAAAGAACGATGTGCTCTTCATCGACGAGATCCACCGCCTGAGCCCGGTCGTCGAAGAGATCCTCTACCCGGCGCTGGAGGACTACCAGATCGACATCATGATCGGCGAAGGCCCGGCGGCGCGCTCGATCAAGCTCGACCTGCAGCCTTTCACGCTGGTCGGCGCCACCACCCGCGCCGGCATGCTGACCAACCCGCTGCGCGACCGTTTCGGCATCGTGGCGCGGCTGGAGTTCTACACCGCCGAAGAACTCACGCGCATCGTCACGCGGTCGGCCGGCTTGCTGAACGTGCCCACCGACGGCGCCGGCGCGCTGGAGATCGCCCGCCGCAGCCGCGGCACGCCGCGCATCGCCAACCGCCTGCTGCGCCGCGTGCGCGACTACGCCCAGGTCAAGGGCGACGGCACCATCGACGCGGCGCTGGCCGACAAGGCGCTGAAGATGCTGGACGTCGACCCGCACGGCCTGGACGTGATGGACCGCAAGCTGCTGGAAGCCGTGATCCACCGTTTCGACGGCGGGCCTGTCGGCCTGGACAACGTGGCCGCGGCCATCGGCGAGGAGCCGGGCACCATCGAAGATGTGATCGAGCCTTACCTCATCCAGCAGGGCTATCTGCAGCGCACGCCGCGCGGCCGCATCGCCACGGCGGCGGCCTTCCGCCATCTGGGCCTGGCGCCGCCCGCGCGCACGTCGGACGAACTGTTCGATTCTTGAGCGCCGGCCGGCCCGGCGCGACGGCGGCCCGTGCAAGCGGTCACAACTGGTTGCGCATTCGGGGTTCAGCCGCCAGGCCGAGGGCCGAAATGCAGACAGTGGACAGGCCGTCGGTCGGCCGTGGCGCGGTGGTGACTGCGCGACGGCGGCCGGGGGCCTGCCGCCGAAAGGTCTGCTCCGATGAAACCGCCCAAACTGCCGCCGCGCCCGATCCGAACACCGCAGGCCCTGCGCGGCCTGACCCTGATCGAGCTGATGATCGCCGTGGCCATCGGCGCCATCCTGCTGGCCCTGGCCGCGCCCAGCTTCAAGCAGGCGCTGGGCAAGAACCGCCTGAGCAGCGCGGCCAGTGAACTGACCGGCGCGGTGCAGCTGGCGCGCGCCGAGGCCATCCGCAACAACCGCCGGGTGACGCTGTGCCGTTCGGAAGACGGCAGCGCGTGCAGTGCCAGCAGTTCGACCTGGCCGGGCTGGATCGTCTTCGTCGACAGCAACAGCGACGGCGTGCGCAACAGCAGCGAACCCGTCGTCAAGTCGGGCACCTTCGACAGCCCGGTGCGCGCGCTGTCCAGCGCCAGCCTGAGCAGCGCCAGTGAACGCATCACCTTCCGCAGCGACGGCCTGGCCCGCGCCACTGACGGGCTGTCCCTGCTGGCGGGCACGCTGTCGGTCTGCCTGCCGGCCACCGACCCGGCCGAGAACGTGCGCGACATGAGCCTGGCCTTCGGCAGCCGCACCCTGGTGCGCAAGCGCAATGCGGGCGGTGTCTGCAGCACGCCGAGCGATTCATGAGGCACCAGGCTATCCAGCCGCATCCGACGCCCGGTCGGCGGGGACACCGTCGGCAGCGGGGCGTCAGCCTGATCGAGGTCATGGTCTCGGTGCTGATCGTGACCATCGGCCTGCTGGGCGCCGCAGCCCTGCAGACCACCGCGCTGCGCAACAACCAGGGCAGCTACGAGCGCACGCAGACCTCCATCCTCACCCAGGGCATCTTCGACGCCATGCGCGCCAACCTGGTGGCCGTCAACGCCAACAGCTACAACACCAGCGGCTACCTTTGCACGGCGCCGTCCCCGGCCAGTCTGGCCAGCAGCGACATCGCGCGCTGGATCACCACCCTGCAAAGCCAGATCCACTCGGGCGCCTGCGGCAGCATCAACTGCGCAGCCGGCGTCTGCACGGTGGGCGTGCGCTGGGACGACAGCCGCGCCACCGGCGGTTCGACGGCGCAGGTGGTTTCGATGAAGGCGCAGCTGTGATGCACCGGCAGCGGTCTGCGACCCCGGCGTGGCGCGCCAGCAGCGGCTTCGGGCTGGTGGAAATGATGGTCGCACTGGCGCTGGGCCTGCTCGTCGTGGGCGGCGCGATGGTGCTGTTCATGGCCACACGCCAGGCCAACGGCAGCACCGACAACCTGTCGCGCATGGCCGATTCGGTGCGCACCAGCCACGACCTGCTGACGCGCGAGTTGCGCCACGCCGGCGCCACCCCGTGCGACGCGCAGTTGCTGGCCGCCAATGTGCTGAACACGGCTCAGGGCGCTGCGCCGGCGTGGTGGGCGGTCTGGGGCGAACCCCTGCGCGGCTACACCGGCAGCACCGCCTTTGCCGGGGCCGACTTCGGCACCGCCGTCGGCCAGCGGGTCAGCGGCACGGCCGCCGTGGCCCTGCGCTACGGCGCAGCGCTGGACACCGTCAGCATCACGGCGCACAACACGGGGACCCAGACCTTCACCACCAACATCAACAACCACGGCATCGCCGCCGGCGACCTGCTGCTGGTGTGCAGCTACCGGCAGGCCGCCATCTTCCAGGCCACCGCCGCCAACATCGCCAACGGCACCTTTGTGCATGGCGGCAGCGGCGGAACCCCCGGCAACTGCGGCACCGGCCTGGGCCTGCCCACGCTGTGCGCACCGGCCAGCACGGTCTACCAGTTCTCAGTCGGCTCGCAGGTCGGGCGCTACACGGCAGCGGGCTGGTACATCGGCAACAACGGGCGCAGCGACAGCGGCGGCCGTTCGCTGTACCGCGTGACGCGACTGGGCAGCGAAGAGGTGGCCGACGGCGTGCGCGATCTGCAACTGGGCTACTTGATCGACGGCGCCAGCGACTACGTGGCTGCCGACACCGTCAGCGACTGGACCCGCGTCACCGCCGTGCGCCTGGACATCACCTACGAAAGCCCCGAGGCCAACGTCGCCACCAATGGCACGAGCAGCAACGCCGGGCGCCTCACGCGCAGCGTGGGCTACACCATCAACCTGAGAAACCAGCAGCCATGAAACGCCCGGCTCCCCCGCTGCAGCCGCGGCAGCGCGGCGTGTCCCTCATCGTCAGCCTGGTGCTGCTGGTGATCGTCACCCTGCTGGCCCTGGGCAGCCTGCGCGGCGTGCTGCTGCAGACCCGCATGAGCGGCACCACCACCGACCGCAGCCTGGCCTTTGCGGCGGCCGAAGCGGCACTGCGCGACGCCGAGCGCCGCGCCGCCCTGGCCAGCAGCGGCAGCTTCCCGGTGGTCGGCTGCACCAGCGGTTACTGCGCCACGCCGGCGGCGACCGACGCGCCGCGCTGGCTGGACGACAGCTTCACCGGCTGGCAGAGCTCCACCGTCGCCGCGCCCACCGACGCGGGCGCCCCCAAGGTTTTCGTCGAAGACATGGGCGACGCGCCCAACTGGGCCGGCTGCGAGAACGAGATACCGCGCCAGACCAACTGCAGCACCCGGCGCTACCGCATCAGCGCCAGCAGCACGGCCGATGGCCGCGCCACCGTGCTGGTGCAGAGCCAGTTTGCAGCGCCCTGAGTCACCACCGGCAGACCCCGCCATGAAGCACAGCCCTTGCACCTTCCCTGCCGAGTACCCGCTGCGAACCCGCCCCAGACCGAACTGGCGGCGCACGCCAGGGATCTGCGCCAGCGCCCTGCTGGCCGCTGGCTGGGCCTGCACACCCGCCTGGGCCGATCTGAGCATCGGCAACAACCCGCTCTACCTGGTGGCAGCCAAGGCCAATGTGCTGATGGTGCTGGACAACAGCAACAGCATGGACGAGGCGCCCAACGGCTCGGCGGTGGGCAGCTTCAGCGCCAACAGCAAGAGCGAGATCGCGCGCGGCGTGATCCGCAGCATGACCGACACCTACCGCAGCCGCGTGAACATGGGGCTGATGAGCTACAAACTGAACACGCCGTCCAGTTCCTACGTGCACAACTCGCCCTATGACGCGAGCTTCGACCCGGCGCACTACGACCCGGCCTGGACCGGCAGCCGCGACAGCGCGACGCACAAGCGCTATCGCCTGCCCAACGCGTCATCGCCCGGCAACTACATCCACTACAACGTGGGCCTGCCCTTCTACGCCAGCACCAACCAGGGCACTGCCTACTGCTATTCGTCCACCGCCAATGCCTCGAACAACTTCCAGGACGGCAACGGCTGGGACAGCTACCGCTGTTTCACCAGCAAGGCCGGCACCTCCAACGCCCTGCCGACCAATGGCACCACGGAGACCGCCAACGGCTGGACCGGGTACTGGTTCGGCGGCACCTTCACGTCGACCGACAGCGACTACGCCCAGGGCATCACCGACTTCGGCCGCTTCCTCACCTGGACGGCAGTCGGCCCGACCTGGTTCCGCAACGACGCGCCCGGCCGTGGCTACCTGCAGGTGCCGCTGGGTGACCTGGGGTCGACGCAGGCTGTCAGCATCAAGGCCAAACTGGCCTGCAACGTGCCCGGCAACCCCGGCGCCTGCACCGCCAGCGGGATCCAGAACGCCGGCCTGACGCCCATCGAGGGCACGCTGCTGACCGCCCTGGACTACTACCAGGGCGCGTGGCGCACGGCCTCCGAGGGCTATGTCGCCAGTTGCTACCCACTGCCGCAATCCTGCGGCAAGAATTTCGTCGTGCTGCTGACCGACGGCCTGCCGTCCAACGACAAGAACGGCAACGTCGTGTCCAACCCGGCGACGGCCGTGGCCGCAGCGGCCACGGCGGCCGCTGCGCTCAAGGCCAAGGGCATCGAGACCTACGTCATCGGCTTCGCCCTGCCCTACGGCACCGACCCGGGCACGCTGGACCAGGTGGCCGCGGCCGGCGGCACCGACAAGGCCTACAACGCCGCCGACTCGACCAGCCTGCAAGCCGCCTTTGACGACATCTTCACCGACATCTTCAAGAAGTCCTCGGCCTTCGGCTCGGTGTCACAGAACTCGACGTCCATCAACACCGGCAGCCTGGTCTACCAGGGCCGCTTCGACAGCACCGACTGGTCAGGCGAGATCGTGGCCCTGCGGCCGGAGACCACGGGCGCGCTGACGACCATCTGGAACACCAGCGACAGCGGCCGGGTGCCCGCCGCCACCGACCGCAAGATCTGGACGCTGGTGCCCGGCTCTGGCGGCGTCGAGTTCAAGACGCTGGCCAACCTGAGCAGCAGCCAGCAGACCACGCTGGCCACCACCGACTGCAGCACCACGCTGAAGGGCGCCAGCTGCGCCCAGGCCCGCATCAACTGGCTGCGCGGCGAGCGCAGCCTGGAAGACCCGGCCGGACCGCTGCGTCGCCGCTCGCGCGTCTTCGGCGACGTGATCAGTTCGGCGCCGTATTTCGTCAAGACCAGCAACACGCTCTTCGTCGGCGCCAACGACGGCATGCTGCATGCCATCGACGCCAGCACCGGCAACGAGCGCTTCACCTACATCCCCAACGCCATCTACGGCAAGCTGGTCAAGCTGACCGCTTCGAACTACACGCACGACTATGTCGTGGACGGTGAACTGGCGGTGTCGACCGACTTCGAGACGCCCGGCAAGGCCATCCTGGTGGGCTCGCTGGGCCGCGGCGGCAAGGCCTTGTACGCCCTGGACGTGAGCGCGCCCGCCAGCTTCAACGCCAGCAAGGTGCTGTGGGAATTCACCGACAGCGACCTCGGCCTGGCGCTGGGCAAGCCGGTGATCGTCAAGCTGAACAACGGCCGCGCTGCGGTGATGATCGGCAACGGCTACAACAGCACCACCGAACGCGCCTTCCTGTTTCTCATCGATCTGCTCGACGGCACGCTGATCCGCAAGATCGACACCGGCGCGGGCAGCACCACCGCCACCAACGGCCTGGCCACGCCGCGCGGCTGGGACCTGGACGGCAACGGCACCGTGGACCTGGTCTATGCCGGCGACCTGCTGGGCAACCTGTGGAAGCTGAACCTGAGCTCGACCACCCCCGCCGACTGGGCCAGCAGCTACAGCGCCAGCAGCAAGCCCGCGCCGATGTTCGTCGCCCTGGACAGCAGCGGCAACCGCCAGCCCATCACCGGCATGATCGGCGCCGGCATCGACGGCCGCAAGGGCGACCTCAACTTCGGCAAGCGATGGGTCTTCTTCGGCAGCGGTCGCTACATCACCAGCGGCGACGTCACCAGCACGGCCACCCAGTCCTGGTACGGCGTGATCGACAACGACGCCGTGCTGGCCGGACGCAGTGAACTCAAGAGCCGCAGCATCGACCTGGAAGACACCGTCGCCGGCAGCCCCGTGCGCTCGTTTTCGGTGGCCGTCAGCGGCGACATGGCGGGCAAGCGCGGCTGGTTCATCGACCTCGTCTCGCCCAGCCTGGGCAACACCGGCGAACGCATGGTGGGCGAGCACAAGTTCCTGGGCTCGGTGCTGCTGGCCTCCAGCATGATCCCCAGCAGCGACCCTTGCACGCCGGGTGGCACGGGCTACCTGAACGCCATCGATCCTTACACCGGGGCCAACGTGGCCAACCTGTTCTTCGACGCCAACAACGACCTGATCTTCAACGACAGCGACCGCATCGGCAGCGCCAAACGCGCCATCGGCTCGATCAGCCCCAGCATCAACCTGCCCAGCGACGCGATCCTGATCGGCAACCGGCTGGTCAGCAGCGGCACCAGCGGCGACATCCGCAGCCTGAGCGTCAGCAACCCGGTGCGCAACGGCCGCATCTCCTGGCGTGAAGTGGTGAGGCCATGAACCGCCGCATGAGGGCCCGCCAACCCGGCAGCGGCGGCTTCACGCTGGTGGAACTGATGATCACGGTGGCCATCCTGGGCATCCTGATGTCGGTGGCGCTGCCCAGCTACCAGTCGCAGGTGGTGCGCGCCCGGCGCGCCTCGGCCGCCGGCTGCAGCATGGAGCTGGCGCAGTTCATGGAACGGGTCTACGCCAGCAACCTGCGCTACGACCAGAATGCCGGCGCGGCGACCGCACTGCCGGCCACCAACTGCCGCAACGAACTCAGCGCCAGCTACACCTTTGCCTTCGCGACGGGGCAGCCGCAGGCCCGCACCTTCACCATCACGGCCACGCCCGGTGGTGGACAGGCCACCCGCGACAGCGCCTGCGGGACGCTGAGCATCGACCAGGCCGGGGCCAAGGGCGTCTCGGGCACCAACACCGCAGCCCAGTGCTGGCGGTGAAAGTTTGGCCCCAAGCTCGCTAACGCTCGCTACCCCCCAGGGGGGCCGTCCGCCAGCGGCGCGGCAGAGCCGGTTCCGCGGCGGGAAGCTGGGTTCAAGAAAGCGTCGCCCCAGGGTCGAGGTGCCCCGCATCGTTCCAGCCCACCAGGCTCAGGCCCTCGGGCGTCCAGAGCAGGCGGTTGATGGTGGCGTTGGCCAATTGCCAGGTGCGGGGCGCCGCCAGCGGAATGCGGGCGGCAGCGCGGTACAGGCAGTCCAGCACGCCGCCGTGGGCCACCACGGCCAGGGTCTGCCCGGCGTGGCGCTCGGCCAGCGCCAGCACGGCCTGCACGCTGCGGTCGTAGAAGGCCTGCAGGGGTTCGCCACCGCCGGGGCCGAAGTCGGGCTCGCGCAGCCGCCAGCGCAAGGCCTCCTCGGGCCACTGCGCTTCGACCTCGGCGTAGGTGCTGCCTTCGAAGCGGCCGAAGCCGCGTTCGCGCAGGGCCGCGTCGCGCTGTACCCGCAGGCCGGTGGCCGCGGCCAGCGGTGCGGCCGTCTGGCAGGCCCTTTGCAGGTCGCTGCTGACCAGCGCCTGGATGCCGGCACCCTGCAGCGCCAGCGCCAGCCTTTGGGCCTGCCACAGGCCGGTCGCGTCGAGCGGAATGTCGAGCTGGCCCTGGATGCGCATCTCGGCATTCCAGGCCGTCTGGCCGTGGCGCAGCAAGAAGATGTGGGTGGGGTCCTGCATCGCCGCGGGCGGGCTCAATGCCCGGCCGACAGCAGGCGCTGGTTCAAGGTGTAAGTGCCCGAAAAGGTGGCCTCACCCAGCACGCGGCCGACCAGCCTGTCGCGCACCGCCAGGCCGGTGAACTCGCCGTCCAGCGGCAGTTGCGCCACCGACACCGCGTACAGCGTGAAGACGCAGTGGTGGATCAGGGCATCGTTGAAGGGCGGGTAAGGCCCGTCGTAGCCGAAGTAGCGGCCGGCCATGGCCGGGTTGCTGGCGAACCAGCCGGTGTAGTCGTTCAGGCCGTGGCGGCCGCCCAGCGGCGCGGCCGGCCCGGCCTTGCCGCCCGCCGTGAAACCCTGGCTGAAGGCACCCTCGGCGATCTCGTTGACGCTGGGCGGCAGGTCGATCAGCACCCAGTGGAAGAAGTCCTGGCGCGGCAGGTCGGCCGGCACTTCCCGGCCGGCCTGGTTGATGTCCTCGCCGCGCGTGGGCACGTCGAAGTCGTGGCAGATCAGCACCAGCGACTGCGCCTCGGCCGGCACGTCGCTCCAGGCCAGATGCGGGTTCAGGTTGTCACTGAAGACAGCGCCACCGGCGCCATCGGGACGGCCCGCGGCATAGCGGGTGGGGATGCGATCCCCGTTGGTCCAACTGTCACTCCAGAGTCTCATGGGCGGTTTCCTCTTGCGGGTGGGGCGGGTGGTTCAGGACGGTCGGACCGTGCAGGCTGCGTTCAGACGCCCCAGACCACCGGCGCCCCGGCAGCATGGGCCCGCCGCAACATCTCGACCATGGGCCACAGGCGCTGGCGCAGGCCGACGGGCGGCGCGGGGCTGCCATCGGCGACGTCGGCAGCCGGTTCCTCGGCCGCCGCGATGGCCGCCTGCAGGGTCTGCAGCGCCGCCGGCATGTCGGCCACCTCGACGATGCCCTGTGCGGCCGGCTCGCGGCCCAGCAGGCGCAGCAGCTGGACGCCCTGGGGCTCCAGCATGATCACATCACCGGCGGCTGGACTCTTGAACTTGTAAATCATGAGGCGGGGCGTGCATAGCGGCTGCTTGGGCCTCAATTGTGACCCCGTCGCGGCCGCGCCGGAACCGCGCCCGGTCAGGTCCCGACGAGACGGATGCGGGGCGCCATGAAGGGCGCTGGCGCCGGCCGGGCCTGGTTGCGCTGCAGACGCGCTTCGAAGCTCAGCGTGTCCAGCGCCGGGGCCACCAGGAAACCCTGGAATTCGTCGCAGCCCGCGTCTTGCAGAAACTGCCGCTGGGCTTCGGTTTCCACACCCTCGGCGATGACCTTCTTGCCCAGCGCATGCGCCATCTGCAAGATGGCGCGGACGATGGCCGCGTCGCTCTCGTCGCCGGGCAGACCCATGACGAAGCTGCGGTCGATCTTCAGCTTGCCGATGGGAAAGCGCTTGAGGTAGCTGAGGCTGGAATAGCCGGTGCCGAAGTCGTCGATGGAGGTCTGCACACCCAGGCGCTCCAGCGCGTGCAGGCGGTTCAAGGCATCGTCGGCATCGTGGACCAGGATCGATTCGGTCAGCTCCAGTTCCAGCAGCCGCGGCGGCAGGCCGCTGACGGCCAGCACCCCGGCCACGCGGTCGACGAATTGCGCCTGCTGGAACTGCAGCGCCGACACGTTGACCGCGATCGGCAGCGAGATGCCCTTGCTGTGCCACAGCGCCGCCTGGCGCACGGCCTGGCTCAGCACCCAGTCGCCCAGGGCCACGATGAAGCCGCTGTCTTCGGCCACCGGGATGAAGCGGCCCGGCGAAATTTCACCCATCTCCGGGTCGCGCCAGCGCAGCAGCGCTTCGGCGCCGACGATGGCGCCGCTGCGCAGGTCGACCTGGGGCTGGTAATGCAAGCGGAAGCGGCCGCTGACCAGGGCCTGGCGCATGGCGTGGTCCAGGCGCATGTGCAGTCGGCGGTCGCCCTCGGCCCGCGCCTGGTGCAGGCGGAAACTGGCGCGGCCGCCGTGCTTGGCCACGCGCATGGCGGCTTCGGCGTGGCGCGCCAGGTCCTCGATGCCCAGCCCGTGCGCAGGCGCCAGCGCCATGCCGATGCTGCAGGTCAGCGTGAAAGACGCGCCATCGACATTGCAGGGCTGGGCCACCAGATTGAGCACGCGCCGCGCGGTGGCTTCGGCACCGGCCTCGTCGGCGTCGGCCACCAGCACGGCGAACTGGTCGCCGCCCAAACGGGCCAGCACGTCGTCATGGCGCAGGCAGGCGACGATGCGCTGGCCGACGGCCTGCAGGACGTGGTCGCCGGTCTCGTGGCCCAGGCTGTCATTGATGTGACGGAAACGGTCCAGGTCGATGAACAGCAGCGCGAAACCGCTGCCGTCTCGGCGCGACCGGGCCGCCGCCTCATCGACCCGGGCCGCCAGACCCGTGCGGTTGAGCAGGCCGGTGAGTGCGTCGTGCAAGGTCAGCGCCTGCGCGCGCTGTTCGGCGACCACGCGCGCCGTCAGGTCGCGGAAAGACCAGACGCGGCCGCGCACGGTGCCGCCGCTGACCAGCGGGCGCATCACCCGTTCCAGCACCTGGCCGCCGCGCAGTTCCAGCCGCTCGCCGATGCCGCCCGACAGCGCGTGCTGCTGCGCCCGCAGGCGCTCGGCGTAGGACACCTCGCCGCTGCGCGGCAACACCTGCTCGGCCATCCAGGCCTGGATGGCGCCCTCGTCATCGCCTTCCAGCAGGCCCTGCGGCAGGCCCCAGATTTCGCCGAAGCGCTGGTTGAAGGCGCGCAGACTGTCGTCCATGCCGGTGACCAGGATGCCGTCGGCGGTGGCTTCCAGCGTCGCCTGCAGCTCGGCCAGCAGGCGCTCGCTCTCGTCCTGTGCTGCGTGCTCTGCGCTGCGGTCGCACAACATCACCAGGGCATGGCTGGGCGCGCCTTCGCTGCCGTTGCGGATCAGGCCGATGCTGCGCAGGGTGTGCAGCAGCTTGCCCTCGGCACCGGCGACCAGGGTTTCGGATTGCAGGTTCTCGACGGCAGGCCCTGCGGCGCCAGCCCACCAGGCCTGGTCTTCCGGCGTGGCAGCCAGATCCAGCGCATCCGCGTCGAGCACCGCGTTCAACGGCCGGCCCAGCAGGGTCGCTGCGGCCGCGTTGGCGGCCACCACCCGACGGCTGTCCAGCGCCACCACCCAGGCCGCATGCGGCAAGCCGTCGAGCAGGCTGCACCAGCCAGCGGCCGGCGCGGCGGCCGGCGGCGCAGGCAGGGGGGGCACGGCGGCCCAGTCAACGTCCAGGTTCATCACGCCGCCCGTGCCCCGAGCTGCCGCTCACGGGAAATCGGTTCGAAGTAGTAGGCCACGCGCGGCCGGGGGTCCAGGGCCTGCAACGCCGGGCCAGGCACCTTGTTCGGCGCCAGGCTGCGGCGGATGCCGAGGTCGGGTATCTGTTCCAGGTCCAGCAACTCGGTGGCGGCCGGCGGCGCGCCGCGTGGCGTGGCCAACGGCAAGGTCGGCAGCTGGTGCACCAGCACGCGCGGCTTCAGCGGTCGGCTGGAGTTGACCCCCACGACCATCGCGTAGCGGTCGTCGGTCAGTTGCACCAGTGAACCCGCCGGGTACACGCCCATCATGCGGATGAAGGTGTTCAGCACCGTGGTGTCGTAGCGTTGCCGGCCTTGCGCGAACAGCATGGCCACGGCCTGGTGCGGCGTCATCGCCAGCGCCCCGGAACCCGGGTTGCACAGCTTGTCGTAACGGTCGACGATGGCCACGATGCGCGCGGCCATCGACATGCGGTCGCCGCCCATCTGCGCCGGGAAGCCCGAACCATCGGCATGTTCGTGGTGCTGGGCCAGCACGGCGAGTGCACCCGGCGCCAGGGCCATGCGGCGGCCCTGGGCCACGCCCTGGTCCACGTGGTCGCGGTAGGCGGCCATTTCGCTGTCGGTGAAGGCGTCCTCGTGATGGCGGTAGCGTTCGGCCACGTCCTGTTTGCCCACGTCGTGCATCAGGGCGCCGACGCCCAGATCGAGCAATTCGCGCGCGTCCAGCCCCAGCGTGCGGCCGATCAACAGGGCAATCACCGTGACGTTGAGCGCGTGTGCGGCGTTGCGGTCACCGCCACCCACGACCAGGCGGATGCCGACGTCTTCGGCCGCCAGCATCTTGTCGAGCATGGCCTGCGCCAGCCGGCGCGACAAGCTGCCAGCGTCCTGCGGGCGCGCTGCCAGGGCGTCCACTGCGCCACGCCAGGCGGTCGAGGCTTCGCCGTACTGCCGCTCGCACAGGCGCGCCGAATCACGCTGCGCCGCCAGCCAGTCGGCGTGGGCCTGCGCCAGGCGCTGCGCAGCGTCGAGCTCAGCGGGCTCGGCAACAGGCTGGGGGCTTGCGGGCCGGGCGGCTTCGGGTGACGGGCTCAGCAACAGGCTCTTTTCCGGCACCCAGCGCACCTGGGCCAGGCCCAGGCCCCGCAGGGTCTGGATCTGATCGGGTCCGGCGATGCGAAAGCTCGACAGCGGAAACGGATGCGAAAGCCAGCCGCCGTCGAGCTGGACGTACATGCCAACGCGCAATTCTTCGACAGCGATGGGTGTGGCGGCCATGCGGATCTCGGTGATGGAACAAGGTGGCGGCGCGCTCAGCCCGCCCGTTGGCTTGTTTTCGGGTCGCGGCGGGGCAACTTGAGCCGGGACGACCGGCGCCGCGAATTTCGTGTGCAATGCAGGCTGCCCGCCCCCGGCCTGGCGTGGGCAGCCGGCGACCCGCCACGACACACCGAAGGACCCCCATGCGAACCCAAGTTGCCATCATTGGCGCCGGCCCGGCCGGCCTGCTGCTCGGCGCTCTGCTGAACCAGGCCGGCATCGCCAACGTCATCGTCGAGCAGCGCAGCCCCGACTACATCCTGGGCCGCATCCGCGCCGGCCTGCTCGAACAGGGCACCACCGACTTGCTGCTGCAAGCCGGTGTCGGCGCCCGCATGCAGCGCGAAGGCCTGCCGCACGAGGGCGTCGAACTGGCCTTCAACGGCACCCGGCTGCGCGTCGACTTCCAGGCCCTGACCGGCAAGCGCATGACCATCTACGGCCAGACCGAGGTCACACGCGACCTGATGGACCACCGCGCCGCGGCCGGCCTGACCACCGTGTACGAAGCGGACGAGGTGCAGCCGCACGGCTTTGATGCCCAGCATCCCTGGGTGACTTACCGCAAGGACGGCGCCCTGCACCACCTGGCCGCCGACTTCATCGCCGGCTGCGACGGCTTCCACGGCATCAGCCGCGCGGCGCTGCCGGCCGGCGCCGTCAGCACCTTCGAGAAGGTCTACCCCTTCGGCTGGCTGGGCATCCTGTCCGACACACCGCCGGTCAGCCATGAGCTGATCTATGGCCAGGGCGACCGCGGCTTCAGCCTGGCCACGATGCGCAGCCCCACGCGCAGCCGCTACTACCTGCAGTGCCGGCTGGACGAGAAGACCGAAAACTGGAGCGACGACGCTTTCTGGGCCGAACTGAAGCTGCGCCTGCCGCCCGACATGGCCGAGCGGCTGGTCACCGGGCCGTCCATCGAAAAGAGCATCGCGCCGCTGCGCAGCTTTGTCGCCGAGCCGATGCGCTTCGGCCGCCTCTTCCTGGCCGGCGACGCCGCGCACATCGTGCCGCCCACCGGGGCGAAAGGCCTGAACCTGGCGGCCTCCGACGTGGCCTTGCTGTCACAGGCCCTGGCCGACTTCTACGCCGGCCAGGGCGGCAACACGGTCGGCCTCGACCACTACTCGCGGCGCGCGCTGGCCCGGGTCTGGAAAGCCGAACGCTTCAGCTGGTGGTTCACCTCGCTGATGCACAACTTCCCCGAAACCGGCGCCTTCGGCGCGCGCATGCAGCAGGCGGAATTCGACTACCTGTGCGGGTCGGAAGCGGCGCAGCGGGTGCTGGCGGAGAACTATGTGGGCTTGCCGTTGGACGTTTGAACCGCGAGCCGGGCAAGCGCCTCAGCGCGCCACCGCCGCCGTCGACCCCCGCACCACCAGTTCCGGCCGCAACACCACCGTGGACGCCGTGCCCGGCACGTCGCGCAGCGCCTCCAGCAACAGCCGCGCGGCGCGGTAGCCCATTTCGTAGTGCTGGATGCGCACGCTGGTCAGCGGCGGGCTCAGCTGGGCCAGCAGCGGCATGTCGTTGTGGCCGATCAGCGAGACCTGCTGCGGCACCTGCAAGCCGGCGCGGTGCAGCACCTGCAGGGCGCCCAGCGCGATCAGGTCGTTGGCGGCCACCACGGCGGTGAAGGCTACCGCGCCGTTCGGCTCACGGCTTCTTGAACGCGGTTTGACAGCCAGCAGCTGGGCCATGGCCCCCTCGCCCGCGTCGATGGCATAGGCCGCGCAGTCGACGATGCCGGCCGGCTTCAGGCGGTGCGCCTGCAGCGCCTGCTCGAAACCGACGCGCCGCGCCTGGCCGGTGCTGTAGCCCGGCGGCCCGGCCAGGTGGGCGATGCGGGTGTGGCCCAGCGCCACCAGGTGGTCCACCGCCAGGCGCATGCCCAGGGCGTCGTCGCTGACGACGGCCGGCAGTTGCGCGGCGCCGTCGCCAACCTCATTCGTGCGGTTGACCAGCACGATGCGGGCGCCACTGCGCCGCAGGCCGTCCAGCCAGGCGTCGTCGCGCAGCGCGGTGGCCACCAGAAAGCCTTCCACGCGCTGGGCCTGCATGCGTTCGACGGCCATCTGCGCGGCGGCCACGCCGCCGTCGTGGCGCGCGGTGTTGGCCAGCAAGGCGAAATAGCCTTCGGCGTCCAGCGCGTCCTCGATGCCGCGCAGGATGGGCGGGAAAACCGGGTTGGTGATGTCGGGCAGCAACACGCCCACGGTGCGGCTGCGCCCGGTGGACAACGCGGCGGCGGCGCGGTTCGGGCGCCAGCCCAGTTCGCGGGATGCCGCTTCCACCTTGCGCAGCAGCTCGGCGCCGATCAGGTGGCGGCGCGCCGGGTCCATGGCCCGCGACACGGTGCTCTTGTGCACGCCCAGGTGCAGCGCGATGTCGTGGATGGTGGGCCCGGCCGAGGCTGTTCTGCTGCGCGCCATGGCCGCATCCTAGTGCAACCGCTCCCCACGCCCGATGCGGACTTGTGGCTGGCCCCGATTGACGCTGGCCGGCGCCAAACCTATAGTGCCTGCAACCGGTTGCAGCTCTTGCAACGGTCTCGATCGGCACCCCATGACACCCGCCCCGCTGCCCACCACCCCCGAATCGCTGCTGCCGCTGGTGCTGCAGGCCATGGGCCGCGCGCCCGACGCCCGGCTGCGCGAACTGATGGCCGCGCTGACCACCCACCTGCACCAGTTCGTGCTGGAAACCCGCGTCACCGAAGCCGAATTCGAACGTGCGGTGGCCTTTCTGGTGGGCATCGGCCAAGCCACCGGCGAGACCAAGAACGAGGTCATCCTGGCCAGCGACCTGCTGGGCGTTTCCACGTTGGTAGCGATGCTGAACAACCCGCCGGGCGCGAACCAGCCCGGCAGCACCGAATCGCACGCCGCGCTGCTGGGGCCCTTCTGGCGTCTGCATGCGCCGCGCTGCGCGGCCGGCGACAACATCGCCCGCGGCGACACCGCCGGCACCCCACTGGAAGTCAGCGGCACCGTCCATGACGCGGCGGGGCAGCCGCTGGCCGGCGCGCTGGTCGACGTCTGGCAGGCCTCGCCGGTGGGCCTGTACGAGAACCAGGACGACAGCCAGCCCGACATGAACCTGCGCGGCTGCTTCACCACCGACGCGCAGGGCCGCTACAGCCTGCGTTCGGTGCACCCGGCCGGCTACCCGGTGCCCACCGACGGGCCCTGCGGCGAACTGCTGCGCGCCCAGCTGCGCCACCCCTACCGGCCGGCCCACCTGCACTTCATGGTCTCGGCGCCCGGCCACCGGGTGCTGATCACCCAGGTCTTTGCCGACGACGCCGAGACCCTGCACAGCGACCCGGTGTTCGGCGTCACCGCGCCGCTGGTCGGCCACTTCGAACGCGTGCAGCGCGACGGGCACGAGCTGGCGCTGCTGACCCACGACTTCCACCTGCTGGCCGGCAAACCCGTGTTCCCGCACCCGCCCATCCCGTGAGCCCCCAAGCTCGCTATCGCTCCCGCCGTCTGCCGGAGGCAGTCGGCCCTCGGGCCGTCCAAGCCCGCGCAGGCGGGCTTGGAGCCGCGGCCCTTAGACCCCCCGAGGGGGCCGTCCGCCTACGGCCCGGCAAAGCCGGTTCCGTGGCGGGAAACTTGATCGAATTCCAAGACACATGACCGCTGACTTCGCCCCCACCGACCGCCTGGACGGCCGCATTGCCGTCATCACCGGCGGCACCGGCGCCATCGGCCTGGCCACCGCGCTGCGCTTGGCCAAACTGGGTGCGCGCTGCGTGCTCGTCCACCGCAGCGGCACACCGGATGCCGCGCTGGCCAGCTTGCCGGCCGTGGCCGGTGGTGCCCACTTCGGCCTGCGCGCCGACATCACCGACAGCGCCAGCCTGCGCGCGGCGGCCGAGGCCGTGGCCGCGCAGTGCGGCGGCGTGGCGCACATCCTGGTCAACAGCGCCGGCCACACCCAGGCCGTGCCGGCAGGCGACCTGGAAGGCCTGACCGACGAACTGATCGACGACATCCTGCGCGTCAACTTCCGCGGCGTCTTCGCCACCATCCGCGCCTTCGCGCCGCTGCTCAAGGCCTCGGGCGACGGGCTGGTCGTCAACATCTCTTCCATCGCCGGCTTCACCGGCAGCGGCAGCAACCTGGCGTACTCCGCCGCCAAGGCCGGCATCGACGTGGTCGGCGACGCGCTGGCCCGCGCGCTGGCGCCGGCCGTGCGCGTGATCTCGGTGTCGCCCGGTGTCGTCGACTCCAGCTTCGTGCCCGGCCGCGGCGCCGAATTCAACGCCAAGGCCGCCGCCACCATGCCGCTGCGCCGCGTCGGCACCGTGGACGACGTGGCCGCCGCCGTGCAGGCCTGCGCGACCACGCTGCGCTACGCCACGGGCACCCGCATCGTCGTCGACGGAGGAAGACACCTGTGAAGACCCTGCTCACCTGCGCCGTCACCGGCAACATCACGCAACCGTCGCAGACACCGCACCTGCCCATCACGCCGGAGCAGATCGCCAACGAATGCCTGGCCGCGGCCGCAGCCGGCGCGGCCGCCGTGCACATCCACGTGCGCGACCCGGCAAGCGGCAAGCCTTCGATGGAGGTCGAGCTCTACCGCGACGTGGTCGACCGCATCCGCAAGGCCGACGCCGAGCTCATCATCAACCTGACCACCGGCCCCGGCGGGCGCTTCATCCCCAGCGCCGACAACCCGCGGGTGGCCGCGCCGGGCAGCACACTGCTGCCGCCGCTGGAACGCATCCGGCATGTCCAGGCGCTGAAGCCCGACATCTGTTCGCTGGACCTGAACACGATGAATTCCGGGCCCGACGTGGTGATCAACACGCCGCGCAATGTGCGCATCATGGCCACCGCGATGCGCGAAGCCGGCGTCCAGCCCGAGCTGGAAATCTTCGACAGCGGCGACATGCACCTGGCGCTGGACCTGATTGCCGATGGCACCCTGCAAGGCCCCGGCCTATGGACCTTCGTCACCGGCGTGAAGTACGGCTTCGGCTTCACGCCCGAAACGCTGCTGTACGCGCGCAGCCTGCTGCCGGCCGGCGCCATCTGGTCGGCCTTCGGCATCGGCCGCCATGAATTCCCGGCGGTGGCCATGGCCTGGCTGGCTGGCGGCCACATCCGTGTCGGCATGGAAGACAACATCTACCTGGAAAAGGGCGTGCTGGCGCAGAGCAATGCCGAGCTGGTGAGCAAGGCGAAACGCATCGTGCACGACCTGGGCGGCGAGCTGGCCAACCCGCGTGAAGCGCGGGCGCTGCTCAATTTGCCGCAGAAGGGTTGATGCGATGAGCCTGGACCACCCCATGGGCCGCGCCGTGCGCGTGCACGCCAAGGCCGCCGGCATCGATGCGCTGGCGCCAACCCTCGAAGACCAGGCGCCACCCGTGCCCGGCCCCGGCCAGGCGCTGGTGCGCGTGGCCGCCGCGGGCGTCAACCCCAGCGACGTCAAGGCCGCGCTCGGCCTGATGCCGCAGGCCGTCTGGCCACGCAGCCCCGGGCGCGACTTCGCCGGCAGCGTGGTCGATGGCCCGGCCGAGTGGATCGGCAAGGCCGTGTGGGGTTCGGGCGGCGACCTGGGCATCACGCGCGACGGCACGCACGCCGCCTGGCTGCTGCTGCCGGTGGCGGCGCTGCGCGAAAAGCCGGCGCGCCTGGGCTTCGACGAAGCCGGCAGCGTGGGCGTGCCTTTCGTCACCGCCTTTGAGGGCTTCCGGCGCAGCGGCCAGCCGCAGCGCGGCCAGGTGGTGGCGGTGATGGGCGCCAACGGCAAGGTCGGGCAGGCAGCGGTGCAACTGGCTGCGCAGGCCGGCGCGCGGGTCATCGCGGTGCAGCGCCAGGCCGGGCCCTATGCCAGCTTCGCGGCGGGGCCTGTGGACGTGATCGACGCGCGCAGCGAAGACGTGGCGGCGCGCATCCGCGAGCTCAGCGGCGGGCGCGGTGCCGACATCGTCTACAACACGGTCGGCAGCCCCTACTTCGCCGGCGCCAACGCGGCCATGGCCAAGGGCGCCGCACAGATCTTCATCGCCACCGTCGAGCGGCCCGTGCCCTTCGACATCTTCACCTTCTACCGCGGCATGCACACCTACGTCGGCATCGACAGCCTGGCGCTGGACTGCGTGGCCGCCGCCGAGCGGCTGGACGCCATGCGCGCCGGCTTCGACGCCGCCACGCTGCAGCCCTTCCCCATCGCCGACAACGCCGTCTACGCCCTGCCCGACGCACTGACGGCTTACCGCAGCGTGCTGGGCGGCGCCAGCGAGCGCACCGTGCTGCGACCCTGAACCTGCCAGAACCGGACCCTGCCATGCACGTCACCCGCATCAGCGAAGCGCCCGAATACCAGGCGCCCAACCATTTCGACATGACCTGCTTGCGCCTGCAGGGCCGCGAGGCCGGCCCGGCCGAACAGGTCTGGCTGGGCTTGAGCGTGATCCAGCCCGGCGGCCACACCGGGCTCGACCCGTCGCCCATCGAAAAGCATTACGTCGTCATCGAAGGCGAGCTGACGCTGGTCGGCGAACTGCCCGGACGGCCGCAACAGCGCACCGTCTTGCACCCGCTGGATTCCTGCCGCTACGCGCCCGGTGAAAAGCGGCAACTCGTGAACCACACCGACCGCGTCGCCAAGGTGCTGCTGGCGATGCCTTTCGATCCCCCGGTTGCCAAATAGCCGGCCATCCACAAGCAAGGTTCCGAAAGACCCCACATGACCATCCACCGCCGCACCCTGCTGGCCGCCAGCGTGAGCACTTTGGGCCTGGGCCTCACGTCCAACCGGCTCCACGCCCAGCCCGGCGAATGGCCCAAGGCCGGCCCGATCAAGCTGGTGGTGCCCTTCACCGCCGGCAGCGGCACCGACATCGTGGCGCGCACGCTGGCCGAGAAGCTGGGCCCGCTGGTCGGCGCGCAGGTGGTCATCGACAACAAGCCCGGCGCCGGCGGCACGCTGGGCGCGGCGCAGGTGGCCAAGGCGCCGAACGACGGCTACACGCTGCTCATCCACAGCTCGGGCCACGTCGTCAACCCCTCGCTCTACCCCAAGCTGCCCTACGACACGCTGAAGGACTTCGACGGCATCACGCCGCTGGCCACGCTGCCCAATGTGCTGGTGGTCAGCCCGACCAAGGGCTACAAGGACGTGGCCGACCTGGTGGCCCATGTCAAGGCCAAGCCCGGCGCCTTCAACTACGCCTCGGCCGGCAATGGCAGCGCCACCCACATGAACGCCGAGCAGTTCCGCGTGGCCGCCGGCATCACGGCCCAGCATGTGCCCTTCCGCGGCACCCCCGAGGCGCTGACCGAGACCATCGCCGGGCGCATCGACTGGTTCTTCGCGCCGCTGGTCAGCGCGCTGCCGCTGATCAAGGACGGCAAGCTGCAGGCCCTGGCGGTGGGCACCACGGCGCGTTCGGCGGTGCTGCCGGGCGTGCCCTCCATCACCGAGACCGCCGGCCTGAAAGAAGCGGCCTACACCTTCTGGGTCGGCCTGTTCGTCACCGCCAAGACGCCCAAGGCCATCGTCGACCGCATCCACACCGAAACGCTGAAGGTGATGGCCCTGCCCGAAGTCAAGGAGCGGCTGGAAAAGCTGGGTGCCACGCCCTACGTGATGGCGCAGGCGGCCTTCGAGAAGTTCCTCGACGACGAAACCGCCGCCGCCGCCCGGCTGGTGAAATCGGCCGGCATCAAGGTGGAGTGAAGGCAGCGGGCGACCCATCGCCAGCCCGCCGAACGAACGATCGCAAGGGAGACGAGCCGCATGAAGCAGATCCTGTTGGCCCTGGCCTTGGTGCTGGGCCTGTTGACCGCACCGGCCCGCGCGGCCTACCCCGACAAGCCGGTGAAGCTGCTCGTCGCCTTCGCGGCCGGCAGTTCCACCGACATCGTGGCGCGCCTGATCGCCGACCAGCTGCAGGCCACACTGGGGCAGACCGTGGTGGTCGAGAACAAGCCCGGCGCCGGCGGCAACATCGCCACCCAGCAGGTGATGAACGCACCGGCCGACGGCTACACGCTGCTCATCCACAGCGTGGCCTATGCGGTCAACCCCTCGCTGTTCGCCAACGCCGGCTACGACGCCAGCAAGGACCTGCAGGCCGTGGCCATGGCCGCCGTCACGCCCAACCTGGTCTACGTCCACCCCGACGTGAAGGCGGGCAACCTGGCCGAGTTGCTGGCGCTGGCGAAGAACGGCAAGCTCAGCTACGCGTCTTCCGGCAACGGCACCACCACCCACCTGGGCGCCGAGTGGCTGTTCCGCTCACTGGCCAAGGTGGACATCACCCACGTGCCTTTCCAGCCGGCGGCCGCCACCAACGCGGTGGTCAGCGGGCAGGTGCCGGTTGCCAGCACCTCGATGCCGCCGGCCGTGCCTTTCGTGAAGAGCGGCAAGGTGCGGCCCATCGCCGTGATGTCGCTCAAGCGCAGCCCGCAGTTGCCCGACGTCCCCACCGTGGCCGAACTGGGCTACCCGGGCTTCGAGGCCAACACCTGGTTCGCCATCTTCGCGCCGGCCAGGACACCACCGGCCGTGCTGGACCAGCTCAACGCCGAGATCAACAAGGCGCTGAACAGCAAGGCCGTCCTCGACCGCTTCGAGGCCCTGTCGCTCGAAGCCCAGCGCCTGGACCGCGCCGCCACCCAACGCTACATCGCCAGCGAGGTGCTGAAGTGGGGCAAGCTGGTGAAAGACATCGGCGTCAAGATCGAGTGATGGTGCAGAAGCAGACCTGAGATGCGCAACGTCGACCTGAACACCATCACCGAAGCCGCCGTCACCAGCTACGCCGGCCTGCCCGACGCGCGCCAGCGCCAGTTGGTGCAGGGCCTGCTGCGGGCCCTGCACGGCTACGCCCAGGACGTGCAGCTGACCCACGCCGAATGGCGCGCCGGGCTGGCCTTTCTGCACCGCGTCGGCGACATCAGCAGCGACACGCGCAGCGAGTTTTCGCTGCTGTCCGACGTCACCGGCTTGTCCAGCCTCATCGACATGCTGGCCTCGGACCCGGCCGAAGCCAGCGTCACGCCGGGCAGCAACCTCGGCCCCTTCCACGCCAGCGGTTCGCCGTGGATGGACAACCCCGCGAACCTGGTCAAAGACAACGCCGGCCGCCGCGTGCTGCTGCGCGGGCGCGTGGTCGACGCACACGGCCAGCCGCTGCCGCAGGCCACGCTGGACTTCTGGCAGAACGCGGCCGACGGCCTGTACTGGCAGCAAGACCCGAAGCAAGCCGCCTTCAACCTGCGCTGCCAGTTGCGCATGGACGGGAACGGCGCTTTCACCATCGCCACCATCCGCCCCGTGCCCTACCAGATCCCGCTGGATGGCCCGGTCTGGCACGAACTGGTGCAGCCCGCCGGCCTGAGCGGCTGGCGGCCCGCGCACTACCACCTGATCGTGGCCGCAGCGGGCCACCGCACCCTGGTCACCGAGCTCTTCGACATCGAAGACCCCTATCTCGACCGCGACGCCGTCTTCGGCGTGCGGCAGGCGCTGGTCGGGCGCTACGCCGCAGTGAACGACCCGGCGGCCTGCGCGCTGCTGGGCGTGCCGGGGCCCGAGTGCCTGGTGATGGACGTGGTGCTGCGGCTGTCGGCAACCGGCTGAGGGTGCGGCCGAGGCCGGCCTTTCAGCCAACCTCGCGGAGGCCCTACTTCTCGGCCGCCGCCTTCATCTGCGCCAGCCCCTTTTCGAAGTCCTTGCCGATCATCGTGTCCATGCTGACGAACACACCCATCAGCTTGCTGATGAAGGGCATGGGACCGAACATCACCCAGCGCACCTCGGTGCCAGCGCCCTGGGGCGCGAGCACGAAGTCGGTGGTGTTGTGGCCTTCGAAGGGCTCGATGAAATCGAGCTGGATGCGCACCTTGTCCGTCGCCACGGACTTCACTTCCATGAAACCGCTGCCAACGTCCTGGTTGCCTTTCCAGGCGTAGGTGGCACCCACGCCGGCCGGCGGGCCGCCGAAGGTGCGGGTCATCGCAGGGTCGAGCTTCTCCCAGGGCGACCACTCGGCCCAGCGGTGGAAATCGGCGATCAGCGGCTGGATCTTGTCCGGCGGCGCCTGGATCACGACGCGCCGCTCGACCGTGAAACTGTTCGGGCGCGTGACCGCCCACAGCAGCAGCAACGCAAGCAGCGCCAGCAGCGCAAGACCGATCTTCTTCAGCATGACGCAGTCCTCCTGTGCGGGGATGCAAATGATGGCGCAACGGCGGCCGCAAGGCCAGCGCCACGGCGTGCGGCGCGGGCTGCTTGTCGCATGGGACACTGCGCGTCACGCTGACTCTGAAGCCGCCACCGTGATCCTCGAAATCGCCGACATCCGCATCGCCCCCGGCCAGAACGCCGCCTTCGAAGCCGCCATCCAGCACGGCCTGGCCAGCGTCGCCAGCCAAGCCCGGGGCTTCAAGGGCGCCAAGGTCAACGCCGGCATCGAAAGCCCCGAGCGCTACGTGCTGCAGATCTTCTGGGAGACGCTGGAAGACCACACCGTGGGCTTCCGTCAGGGTCCGCTGTTTGCGCAGTGGCGCGCCATCGTCGGGCCGTTCTTTGCGGCGCCGCCGGTGGTCGAACACTTCACGCTGGTGACCAAGGTCTGAGCGGCATGGGCACGCGAGCCGCCGCGCTGCACGGCGCACAGACCCATTTCGACAGCGGCGCCTTCCTGCGCGACCTGAGCCGCCGGGTCGCCATCCGCACCGAAAGCCAGGACCCGGCCTCGGGCCCCGCGCTGCAGGCTTACCTGGCTGACGAGATCGCGCCGTCGCTGGCCGCGCTGGGTTTCAGCAGCCGGATCCACCCGAACCCCGAAACGCCTTACGGCCCGCTGCTGATCGCCAACCGGCACGAGGGCGACAGCCTGCCCACCGTGCTGGTCTACGGCCACGGCGACGTGATCCGCGGCCAGGACAAGAGCTGGACGAAGGGCGAAGGACCGTGGACCGTGGCGGTGCGCACCGAAGGCGACAGCGTTCGCTGGTACGGCCGCGGCACGGCCGACAACAAGGGCCAGCACAGCATCAACTTCGCCGCGCTGGCGCAGGTGCTGGCCGCCCGCGGCGGCCGCCTGGGCTTCAACGTGAAGGTGCTGGTCGAGACCGGCGAAGAAACAGGCTCGCCCGGCCTGGCCGCCTTCTGCGCGGCGCACAGTGCCGAACTGGCCAGCGACGTGCTGATCGCCAGCGACGGCCCGCGCCTGCGGCGCGACCGGCCCACCGTCTTCCTCGGTTCGCGCGGCGTGGCCAACTTCGACCTCACGCTGACGCTGCGCGAAGGCGGCCACCACAGCGGTAACTGGGGCGGCCTGCTGCGCAACCCGGGCACGGTGCTGCTGAATGCCATCGCGTCCATGGTCGATGGGCAGGGGAAGATCCTCGTCGAGGCGCTGCGGCCCCCGCCCATCCCGGCCAACGTCAAGGCCGCATTGATCGACCTGCAGTTCGGCGGCGACCCGGGCGACCCCGAGGTCGATGCCACCTGGGGCGAACCGGGTCTGAGCCCGGCCGAGCGCGTCATCGCCTGGAACACGCTGGAGGTGCTGGCCTTCAAGACCGGCAACCCCGACTTCCCGGTCAACGCCATCCCGCACACCGCCAAGGCCACGATGCACCTGCGCTACGTGGTGGGCACCGATGTCAGCGACATCGCCGGCAGCGTGCGTGCCCACCTGGCGGCGCAGGGCTTTGCCGGCATCGCCGTGACCGAACCGCTGGTGATGGCCGCCACGCGGCTGGACCCCGACAACGCCTGGGTGCGCTTCACGCTGGCCTCCATCCAGCGCAGCACCGGCCAGGTGCCGGCGCTGCTGCCCAACCTGGGCGGCAGCCTGCCCAACGACGTCTTCGCCGACATCCTGGGCCTGCCCACCGTCTGGGTACCGCACAGCTACGCGGCCTGCAGCCAGCATGCGCCGGATGAACACGTGCTGGCCAGCGTGATGCGCGAAGGCCTGACGCTGATGACCGGCTTGTTCTGGGACCTGGGCGAACAGGCTGCCCAGCTGCCCCGCCGACCGGCCCCCATTTCCCCACCCCTACCGGAGACCGCATGAACACTCGCGCCACCTTCACCCGCATGGAACAGAGCACCCAGCAGGACTGGGCCGCCATCGTCCCCGAAGCCATGAAGATGGCCGCCACGCTGCCCGACCGCGTGCTGGCGCACTTGAAGCTGCTGGACGGCGACTACGGCGGCTTTCCCATCGACCGCTACAGCCACTGCCTGCAGACCGCCACGCTGGCGCTGAAGGACGGCCGCGACGAGGAATACGTGGTCTGCGCGCTGCTGCACGACATCGGCGACACCCTGGGCAGCTACAACCACCCCGACATCGCGGCGGCCATCCTCAAGCCTTTCGTCAGTGAAGAGAACCTGTGGATGGTGCAGAACCACGGCATCTTCCAGGGCTACAACTTCTTCCACCACATCGGCCTGAACCGCGACATGCGCGACATGTTCAAGGGCCACCCGCACTACACGCGGGCCGAGGAATTCATCGCCCTCTACGACAACCCGGCCTTCGACCCGCAGGCCGAAACGCTGCCCATCAGCACCTTCGAGCCCATGCTGCGCCGGGTGATGGCCCAGCCCCGGCAGTCGATCTACAAGAAGGCGATGGAGCCGGCCACTGGCACCAGCGCAGCCTGAGACCCCCGCATGACCGACCTGACACCCAGCCGCAGCGCCCACGACTTCAGCGGCGTGCACGCCGCCCTGCGCGGCTACGTGGACCGCCACATCCTGCCCGGCGTTGCGCACGCGGTGCTGCGCGGGCGCGAGCTCATCGACATCGGCTGCACCGGCTGGGCCGACATCGAAGACCGGGTGCCGCTGCGCACCGACCACCTCTTCCGCGCGATGTCCAACACCAAGCTGGTGACCAGCATCGCCGCGCTGCTGCTGTGGGAAGACGGTTGTTTCGACCTCGACGAGCCGGCCGCGCGCTTCGTGCCGCAGTTGGCCGGTCTGCGCGTGCTCAAGCCCGGCGCCACGTCCCTTGACGACACCGAGGCGATGGCCAGCCCCATCACCATCCGCCAGCTCTTCACCCACAGTTCAGGCCTGAGCTACGGCCTGCTGGACCCGGGCACGCTGCTGTTCAAGGCCTACAACGAGCGCAAGATGATCAGCAACCTGCGCAGCACCGCCGACATGGTCGACCTGCTGACCGAGATGCCGCTGAAGTTCCAGCCCGGAACCGGCTGGGAATACTCGGTGGCCACCGACGTGCTGGGCCACCTGATCGCGGTCATCAGCGGCCTGACCCTGGGCGACTTCTTCCGCGACCGCATCTTCCAGCCGCTGGGCATGGCCGACACCGGCTTCGTGATCCCCGAAGACCAGCAGCAGCGCCTGGTGGCCTACTACGGCGGCGCCAACCCGCTGGACCCGAACGAGCCGGGGCTGAAGAAACTGGTCGGCTTTCCGCACCCCGACGCCAACCTGAAACCGCTGCCCCGCGTGTCGGGCGGCGGCGGCCTGGTCAGCAGCCTGGGCGACATGGTGACCCTGGTGCGCAGCCTGATCCATGACGGCGCCGGTGCGCCCACCCTCCTGCAGCCCGAGACGATCGCGCTGATGATGCGCAACCACCTGCCGGCCGGCCAGAACATCGGCTTCGCCACCACCGGCGAAGTGCAGGGCCGCGGCTTCGGCCTGGGCGGCTGCGTGACGCTCAAGCCCACGCAGCTGGACCCGGCTGGCTCGACCGGCGAATTCCAGTGGGGCGGCCTGGCCGGCACGCACTGGTGGATCTCGCCGCGCACCGGCTTGAGCGGCCTGTTGATGGCGCAGCGCCACATGGGTTTCTGGAACCCGTTCGCCTTCGATTTCAAGCAGCGCGTGTACGCCGCCGCCGGGCACTGAAGCGCAGCCCATGACGCACCCGGTCTTCGTCTACGGCACGCTCAAGGCGGGTTTTCGCAACTTCCACATCAACCACGGACTGCGGGTTCCCGGCGAATTCGTCACCGTGCAGCCGCACACGCTGCTGATCGTCGGCGAGTTCTGGCTGCCCTGGCTGCTGCAGGCAGAACCTGAAGCCGGCGCAGGCCATCACGTCATCGGCCAGATCTACACCGTGGACGATGCCGGCCTGGCCGCGATGGACCAGCTGGAACAAATCGACGAGGCCGGCTGGTACGAACGCCGCCGCATCGCGGTGCGGGCGCGCCACGACGAGAAGGCCGAGGTGCTGCAAGCCTGGGTCTACGTCGGCAGCCGCGCAGGACTGGCCGCCGGCGGCCGGCGCCTGGGCCCGATCGCCGAATTCACGCTGGCCCACCAGGACCTCTGCCCCCGCGCGCTGTGGCCGCAGGGTTGAGCGCCCGACATCGGGACGCGCGACAAGGGCGATTTACTCGATGGCTGCGGGTGGCTGAAGCCGCGATCAGCCCGCAGGCCAGTCCAAGGTCACCGTGGTGCCGGCGCCCAGCGCACTGGCCACCGCCACCGTACCGCCGTGCAGTTCGGCGATGCGCTTGACGATGGCCAGCCCCAGGCCCTTGCCCGCTTCGCTGCTGGCCGGGGCCACGCTGCTGCGGCTCTGGTAGAGGCGGTCGAAGAGCTGCGGCAGGTCGGCCGGGGCGATGCCGGCGCCGCTGTCGGCCACGCTGACCTGCACCGCGTCGGCGCCGCGCGCCGCACCCAGCGTGATGCGCCCGCCGGGTGGGGTGAATTTCAGCGCGTTGTCCAGCAGGTTGGCCACCGCCCGTTCGAAGAGTTCGGCATCCACGGCCGCCACCGGCGGCGGGCCCGCGGGCTCCGTGACCTGCAGATCCACACCGTGCCGCAGGGCGCGGTCGGCATAGCGCAGAGCGATGTCATCCAGCAGTTCGGCCAGGTCCAGGCGCATCGGGTGGAGCTGGAATTGCGGTTCGTCCAGCAGCGCCAGGTCGCCCAGCGAGCGCACGAGGCCAGCGGCATTGCGGGTGTTGCGCAGCGCCACTTCGACGAGGTGGCGGTCGCTGGCGCCCAGCGTGGCGTCGCCGGCCTGCCAGCGCTGCTCCAGCGTTTCCAGGCAGGCCACGGTGGCGGTCAGCGGCGAGCGCAGATCGTGCGACAGGTTGCTGACGCTTTCCCGGCGGAACCGGTCCAGGCGCTGCAACTCGTCCCACTGCAGGCGCAGCGTGCCCAGCAGGGCCTGGAAGCCGCTGCGCAGGCGGCTGAATTCGTCGTGGGCCCGCTGCGGTGGCGCGGCGGCGGTGGCGCGGGACAGCGCCCCGGCGGCGGCGCTGAATCCGCCGCGGGCCACCGCCGCCACCTCGTCGCTCAGCACGCGCAGCGGGCGCGTCACCTGGACGATGACCCAGGCACCGAGCAAGGCCGTCAGCAGGCACACCACACCCACCGCCAGCAGGGCTGGGCCGGCCGCGCTGCTGCCCAGCAGGGCCAGGCGCTGCGGCCGCAGACCGGGTGGGCGGCAGACCAGATAGAGGTAGCCAGCGGCCCCGCTGGGCGCCCGGATCTGCGCGCGCTGCAGCGCCCGTGCGGCCACCACCGCGTCGCTGGCCATGGCTTCGGGGTCATCGCCCATCACGTAGGCGCCCCGCCGGCCATCGCCCTGGGCCGCGGCCGCCACGGCCTGCAGCACCGGTGGCAACTTCACCTGGAAGCCTGCCGGCAAGACCATGCCCGTGCTGGCCAGCACGGTGCCCTGGGCGTCCAGCAGGTAGAGCTGGCTGTCGGGTTCGAAGAGCAGCAGGGTGCGCAGCAGACCGGCCAGCTCGTCGGGGCTGCGCGCCTGCTGGTCCAGCAGGTCGTCGTGCCGGGCCACCACGCGGCCCAGGAAGGCATCACCGCGCTGCCACAGGCTCTCCTGCTCGAAACGCTGGAAGGCCAGCGCCACGGCCACGATCACGCCGATGGCGGTGGCCAGGCCCGTCAGTAGGATGGTCAGCGCCAGCCGAAAGCGGACCGTCATGGCGGCGCATCGCGGAATTTGTAGCCGGCACCGCGCACCGTCAGGATGTAGCGCGGCTGCAGCGGGTCGTGTTCGACCTTGGCGCGCAGGCGGTTGATGTGCGTGGTGACCGTGTGTTCGTAGCCTTCGTGGGCGTAGCCCCACACGGCGTCCAGCAGTTGCGCCCGGCTGAAGACCTGGCCCGGGTGGCTGGCGAAGTGCAGCAGCAAGTCGAATTCCAGCGCGGTGAAGTCCAGCACCCGGCCAGCGATGCGCACCTCGCGCCGTGCGGCGACGATGTCCAGCTCGCCATTGCGCACGGCGGCGCTGCTGGCCGGCGCCGTTTGCGCCGCGCGCAGCAAGGCGGCGCGGCGCAGCAGGGCCTTGACACGGGCCAGCAGTTCGGCCATCGAAAAGGGCTTGGTCAGGTAGTCGTCGGCGCCCAGTTCCAGGCCCAGCACGCGGTCGAGTTCGGTGCTCTTGGCGGTCAGCATCAGGATGGGCGTGGCCCGGCCGCGCGCGCGCAGCGCCTTGCACACGTCCAGGCCGTCCAGCCTGGGCATCATCAGGTCCAGGATCAGCAGGTCGCTGGCGGCCTCCAGCTGGCTGTCCAGCGCCGCCTGCCCGTCGGCCACGGCGGTGACGGCGTAGCCGGCGCCCTGCAGGTTCAGCACGATGAGGTCGCGGATGTCGGCCTGGTCTTCGGCAACGAGGATGTGGCTGGGCATGCCGCAAGTGTCGCAGCGGCGGCCGTGTTCTTACAGGGCGAGGGGCAAGCAGCGGACCGCGTGCGCAGTTCGATGTGATGCGGCTGTGATCTTCGGTGAGGTGGGCGCGAGATGGGCTTTGCACAGTCCCTCCATCGCCACGCCACCCGAGTCACACCATGCAGACCACCCTGAACACCGCCCACGCCACCGCCGCCATCCCGCCGTTGGCGCTGGCCGTCAGCTGGGCCGACCTGACCGCCCAGCGCAGCCACCTGGTGAGCTATGCGCGGCGCAAGCTGATGGACCCGGCGCTGGCCGAAGACCTGGTGCACGACGTCTTCGAGGCCGTGGCCAGCGGCCGCGCGGTGTTCGGCGGCCGCTCGGCGCTGCGCAGCTGGCTGGTGGCCATCCTGAAGCACAAGATCGTCGACCTGGTGCGGCAGCGCAGCGGCCACGACAGCCTGGACGCGATGGCCGAGGACGAGGATGGCGAGGCCCTGGCCTGCGCCGGCCTGGCCTGCCCCCAGCCGCGCCCCGACGAAGTGGCCGAACAGCGCGAGCGCCTGGCCCAGACGATGGTGCGCATCCAGGCCCTGCCGCAGGCGCTGCGGGAAGCGGTGCAGTTGCGCCTGCTGCGCGACGACAGCGGCGACTGCGTCTGCCGCACCCTGGCCATCAGCGAGCAGAACCTCTTCGTGCGCCTGCACCGGGCGCGGCGCATGCTGGCGTCCTGAGCGGCGGGGCACCTCGCATGACAGCAATGTCATGCCCCGCCGGCGGCAGGGCGTGTGTAATCGCGGCACACCGACCCGAAGCTCGCGCGCCGAGCACCACCACCATGAAACTGCCCTGCAAGCTCGCGGCCGCCCCGGCGGCTCTCGCCCTGGCCCTGCTGCTGGCCGCCGCGGCGCAGGCCCAGCCTGCGGGCGCCGGCAGCGGCCCTCCACCGCCCCGGCCGCCCCACGAAGCAGGCGCGCAGACGCTGACGACCGAGCAACAGTCGAAGGTGAAAAGCGTGCTGGCCGGCTACAAGGCCGCCAGCCTGACGGCCGATGACGCCAAGGCCATCAAGCGGGCCCTGCGCGACGCCGGCCTGCGCCGCGGTCCGGGGCTGGGCGCGGCCATCAAGGCCAACGGCTTCGACCCCGAACGCCTCGAACAACTCGACCCGCGTCCACCGGGCCCGCCGCCCGGCGAACGGCCAGGCCGCCCGGACGGCCCGCCACCGCCGCGTGGCGACGGCCCGCCGCCCGCCAAGAAGTAGGCCAGGGCGCACAGCTCGCATGCCACGGACCCCGGCGCCATGAAGGTGCTGCTCGTCGAGGACGAACAAAAGATCGCCGACTTCGTCTGCAGTGGCCTGGCCGCGCGCGGCGCGGTGGTCACCCACTGCGCCGACGGCAACGCCGGTTTCGAAGCCGCGCGTTGCGGCGGCTACGACGCCATCGTGCTCGACCTGATGCTGCCCGGGCGCGACGGCCTGTCGGTGCTGAGCGGCCTGCGCGGCGCGGGCGTGCACACGCCGGTCATCCTGCTGACCGCGCGCAATGAACTCGGCGACCGCATTGAAGGCCTGAACCTCGGTGCCGACGACTACATGGCCAAGCCCTTTTTCGTCGAAGAGCTGCACGCCCGGCTGCTGGCCCTGCGCCGCCGCCTCAACGGCGAGCGCCAGAACCGCCTGCAAGCCGGCGGCTACACCCTGGACCGCCTGAGCCGCCAGGTCGGCCGGGCCGGCGACAGCGTGGAGCTGACCGCCCGCGAACACGCGCTGCTGGCGCTGCTGATGCGCGCGCCCGGCCAGGTCAGCACGCGCAGCCAGATCCTGGAACATGTCTGGGGCTACGACTTCGACCCCAGCACCAACGTCGTCGATGTCTGCGTCAAGCGCCTGCGCGCCAAGCTGGCCGGCCTGGCCGGCACCGGCGAAGGCGCCACGCCGCTGGAGTCGCCGATCGAATCGGTGCGCGGCGCGGGCTACCGCTTCCGCGCCGATTGAGCGGGCCGGCCCTGGCATGACGGTCTCTTTCCGCACGCGGCTGTTCGTCATGGCCACGCTGATCGTCGCCGTGGTGCTGACCGTGGTGCTGGTGCTGGGCTGGCAGAGCCTGCTGCGCAACGAAGTCGAACGGCTGGAAGACCGGCTGTGCCTGGAAGCGCGCCGGGTGGCCACGCAGCCCCAGATGGCTCTGGACCCGGCGCGGCTGGAAGCCGACCTGCGCCTGCGCCTGCGCCTGGGCCCAGCCGACGCGCTGGTGCTGCGGCTGGAACCCGGCGGCGAGCGGCCGCCGCTGCTGTCGGCCGACGCCCAAGGCCTGGACACCGCGGCGCTGGCCTGGCAGCCGGAGCGGCGCTTGGGCGCGCCGCCGCCCGCAGGGGGCGAAGGCCCGCCCGAATTCGACCGCCCGCCACCGCGCCCGGGTCCGGATGAGCGCGCAGGAGGGCCGCCAGGCCAGCGTGCAGGGCCCCCGCCGCCGCCGCGGGGCCGTTGCGAACTGGCGGCCATGGCGCTGCAAGGCGCTGACGGCCGCGCCGCGCGCTACACCACGCCGCGCAGCCGCGCCGTGCTGGCCCACAGCCTGGCGCCAATGAAGGCCGACATGCAGGCCGACCTGCAGCGCGCCTTGCAACTGCTGGTGCCGCTGGCGCTGGCTCTGACGGCGCTGGGCGCCTGGCTGCTGGCCAGCCTTACGATGCGCCCGGTCAACCGCCTGCGCACCGCCATGCAGGGCGTGACCCGGCTGGCGCTGGACCAGCGGCTGGCCAGCGCCGGCGAAGACCGCGAATTCAAGGACTTGATCGCCGCCTACAACACCATGCTGGCGCGGCTGGATGCCAGCTTCCAGCAGGCAACGCGCTTTTCGGCCGACGCCGCGCACGAACTGAAAACGCCGCTGACCATCTTGCAGGGCCGCCTGGAGCAGGCCCTGCACCGCAGCAGCGACGCCGCCACGCAAGCCGGTCTGACCGACATGCTCGACGAGGTCGGTCGGCTGGCCGCCATCACGCGCAAGCTGCTGCTGCTGTCGCAGGCCGACGCCGGCCAGCTGGCCCTGCACCGCGTCAGCGTGGACCTGGCCGAACAGCTGGACACGCTGGTGGCCGACGCGCGGATGCTGGTCACCGACCAGACCGTCTCGAGCAGCGTGGAACCCGGCCTGCAAACCCGGGGCGACGCGCTGCTGCTGCGTCAGCTGTTCAACAACCTGCTCAGCAACGCGCTGCGCTACGGGCGCCCGGGCGGCTGGATCGCGGTCAGCGGGCGGCGGCAGGCCGCTGGTGTCGAGGTGGTCTTCGCGAACGCCACCGCCCCGCTGGACGCCACCCAGCGCTCGCGCTTCTTCAACCGCTTCCACCGCGGCGACGGCGCGCACAACCGGGCGGTCGACGGCCACGGCCTGGGCTTGAGCCTGTCGCGCGAGATCGCCCGCGCGCACGGCGGTGACCTGACGCTGCAGGCCAGCCCCGGCGACGAGGTGCGCCTGCGGCTATGGTTGCCGCACGGCCGCTGACAGTCGGGCGTACCACGCCCGCCAGGCCGCCGCGAAGTCCCAGGCCCGCGGCGGCAACAAGCGCGCCGCCGGCTGCCCGGGTTGCAGCAGCAGTTCCTGCTGGTCGGCGCCGCGGGTGACATTCAGCACCAGACGCTGCTCGTCGGGCAGGCGCCCGAACAGCGGCATGGCCCACTGCAAGGCCGACAGGCCCGCGGCGTCGCCGGGCAGCGCATAGCGGCCCAGCACCACCAGTTGCGACGCCGGCGCGGCGGGCGCGTCGTCGGGCGGCGACAGGCTGAGCATCACGCCTTGCAGGGGCAGCACGCCATGGGCATCGGCCAGGCGCACCCGCTGCACCACGGTGGCTTCGATGGCGGCGCGGTGCGCCTGCAGCTCGGCCCCGCTGAGGCGGCCGTCGCCATCGTCGTCGACGCCGTCGAAGGCCGAGACCGGCAGCGACAAGACCAGGAAAGCACCGGTGCCGACGAAGTTCAAGGTGCCGTGCTGCGCCACCATCAAGTGGGCCTGGGCCGGGCTGGCCAGCGCCAGCCAGACGCAGGCGAGCAGGGCCGACACCCCGCGCTTCACGACGGCTTGCCCTTCACGCAACGCTGCAGGTAGGGGTAGGTGTCGGTGGCGTAGTAGTGGTAGATGCCGGTCGGGAATTCGGGCGTCACGCCAGTGCGGCCGTTGCATTCGTCCAGATCGCCCAGGCCGGCGACGTATTCGTAGTCCTGGCGGAAGGTGCCCATGGCGTACAGGCTGGTGGCCGGGCGGTTGGCATCGGGTGCGGCCTTGGTGCGCCAGCTGCCCTTCATGGCCCGGGTGCCGGAAGTGGCGTCGTTGGCGTTGACGTAGCCGTAGCGGGCATAGATCGGGAAGCCGTCGCCGGCCCAGCCGATCAGCGTCATCGCGGTGCCCTTGCCCAGCTTGGCGATGTAGCCCTCGGGCATGCCGTGGTAGTGGTAGACGCCGGTCGGCTGGACGTGGGCGTGGTTGCTGTCGACGCCGAAGTTGAACGAGGTCTGGCCCAGGGCTTCCATGCTCCAGGGGCCGGCATTGCCCAGCTGGGTGCAACTGCTGCCGCTGTTGTCGCAGGACCCGCCGGTGCCGGGGTCGATCTTCACGCCGTTCAGCACATAGCCGGTCACGCCGGTGGGCCCGCCCAGTTGGGTCGCGACGCCGGTGTTGCTGGGCGACAGCGTCAACGTGGCGTTCACCGTCTGCGCCGTGATGGCGTTCGGGTTGTTGGCGTTGGGGAAGGTGCCCACGGCGTGGTCGGGCAGGCCGTTGGCGCTGAGCACGCGCGAGCTGCCGCTGCACGACCAGGTGGCGGTGCTGGTGGCGTTCACCGACGCGCTGGTGTTCAGCACGCTGCTGCTCAGGCTGCACAGCACGCCGGCGGTCAGGCCGGTGGCCGCGCTGCCGCTGCCGGCGGCCGGGGTGGTGGTGGCCGGCGTGGTGGTGCTGGCGGCACTGTCACTGCCACCACCACCGCAGGCCTGCAGCGCCAGCGCCGCGCAGGCGGCGGCCAGGGCGGTCGCCCAGGGCAGGTTGGAACGGGACATCTTCATCGGTCGACTCCTGGGTGGGGCATGGGCACACCGGCGGCCCAGCACAGATCGACAGGCTAGACGCCGGGCGAGCCGGATGCATGACAGATTGGTCATACACCCGGTTGCAGGGATGACGAACTTGTCATCCCGCGCGGGGCGACCGGAACCTAGCATGGCCACAGCCCCTCAGCCACGGAGTCCGATTCCATGAACCTCAGATCCAAAGGGGCCGTCAGCGCCGCCGCCCTGGCCGCTGCGCTGGTCGCGGGCAGCACCATCGCCCAGGCCGGTGCGCCTTTCTTGCCGCGCCACAAGCTGCGCCCGCCGCTGACGCAGCCCGGGCCCGGCCAACTGGGCGACGCGCTGGTCGGCCTGAATGCCGCACAGCTCGCCTTGTTCACAGGCGGACGCGAAGAGTTCGAGGCCGTGGAAACGGTGGAAGGCGGCCTGGGGCCGATCTTCAACGGCAGCTCGTGCGCCAGCTGCCATTCGGCCGGCGGCGTGGGCGGCGCCAGCGCCAACACCGTGACGCGCTTCGGCCGCGTGGTGAACGGGAAATTCGACCCGCTGGACCACCTGGGCGGCTCGTTGCTGCAAGCCAAGGCCATCAACCCCGCCGTGCTGGAAACCGTGCCACCCGAAGCCAATGTGGTGGCCCAGCGCCTGTCCACACCGCTGTTCGGCGCCGGCCTGATCGAGGCCGTGCCCGACGCTGACATCCTGCTCGGCGCGCAGCGCCGCCAGCCCGACGGCGTGCAAGGCCGTGCGGCCCTGGTCACCGACGTGGCCAGCGGCAAGACCCGCGTCGGCCGCTTCGGCTGGAAGGCGCAACAGGCCACGCTGCTGGCCTTCGCCGGTGACGCCTACCTGAACGAGATGGGTGTGACCAATCGCTACTTCCCGACCGAGAATGCGCCCAATGGCAAGCAGGCGCTGCTGGCCCTGTGGGACCCGGTGCCCGACCTGGAAGACGCGGTCGGCCCGGATGGCACCAGCGACATCGACCATGCCGCCAACTTCATGCGCTTCTTGGCGCCGCCCGCGCCGCTGCGCATGACGGCTGCGGCACTGGCCGGCGGCCGCGTCTTCGAGCGCATCAACTGCAGCGCCTGCCACACCCCGGTGCTGCTGACCGGTGCCAGCCCGGTGGCGGCGCTGGCCCACAAGCCGGTGCCGCTGTATTCGGACCTGCTGCTGCACGACATGGGCAAGCTGGGTGACGGCATCGAACAGGGCCCGGCCAGGATGACCGAGATGCGCACCGCCCCGCTGTGGGGCCTGCGCGCCCGCGGCCCTTACCTGCACGACGGCCGCGCCGCCACGGTGGACGCCGCCATCCGCGCCCACGAGGGCCAGGGCGCGCCCGCACGCCAGCGCTACAACGCGCTGAGCGCGGCTGAACGCCAGCAGCTGCTGGACTTCCTGGGTTCGATCTGAGCGGGGGCGCAGGCCGGCCGGCGCCCCCGCCCGTCGCTAACGCACCGGCCCCAGCCCGATGGGCGCCGGCGCCTTCATCAGGATCTTCTGGAACAGCGGCCGGTATTCGGCTTGGGCGGCGTAGCCGGTCAGAGGGTCCTTGTGGGTCGCGAAAGCGGCGTCCAGTTCGGCCCAGTCTTCGGCCGTGAAGGCGGTGCGCGCGGCGGGCAGGATTTCCGATTCCTCCAGCGCCATGTGTTCCAGGTAGAAGCGCGTGTAATGCGCCACGTGCTGCTCGAAGGGCTCGCGGCGCGGCTCGCCCAGCACCTCGTAGGCCAGCAGCGCGTGCTCCAGCGCGCGGATGCTGCGCTCGCCGGCTTCGTGGTCGCGCTCCAGCCGATAGAGCACCGGAGCCAGGTCGGGGCAGCGCTGGCGCACCTTCGGGAAGAGCAGATCGGTTTCCTTGCGGTGGTGCAGGCGCTCGGGGAATTCGTCCACGTAGAGCAGCATGGCACGCAGCACCTCGAAGTCGGGCGCGCGCTGCTCGCGGCGGGCCTGGGCCAGCAGCAGGCCGAGTGAACGCAGCATCGCGGCCAGGGCCTGGTGCTCTTCGTTGATGACATCGAGTGTGGTGTGGCGCATGGCGGGCAGCATCGCACCGGGCGCGCCCGGCCGCTTGATGCAGGTCAAGCCGGAATCAGCCGGCTGCGGCGGCAGCGAGCCCCAGGGTGGCAGGTGCTCCTCCTAGAATCACGGGCTCCCTCAGCTACCGCCCGCCGCGGCGACTTCGATGGCCACCTCCGCACCCGACACCTCCCTGATGGCCAACGCCATCCGCGCCCTGGCCATGGACGCCGTGCAGCAAGCCAACTCGGGCCACCCGGGCGCCCCGATGGGCATGGCCGAAATCGCCGTGGCGCTGTGGGGCAGCCACCTCAAGCACAGCCCGGCCGACCCGCAATGGCTGGACCGCGACCGCTTCGTGCTGAGCAACGGCCACGGCAGCATGCTGCTCTACGCGCTGCTGCACCTGACCGGCTACGACTTGGCCGTGAGCGAACTGCGCAACTTCCGCAAACTGCACAGCAAGACCCCCGGCCACCCCGAAGTGGACGTGACGCCGGGCGTCGAGACCACCACCGGCCCGCTGGGCCAGGGCCTGGCGAACGCGGTGGGCATGGCGCTGGCCGAGAAGCTGATGGCGCACGAGTTCAACCGCCCGGGCCACGCGCTGGTCGACCACCGCACCTGGGTCTTCATGGGCGACGGCTGCCTGATGGAAGGCATCAGCCACGAGGCCTGCGCGCTGGCCGGTGCCTGGAAACTGAACAAGCTGATCGGCCTGTACGACGACAACGGCATCAGCATCGACGGCCAGGTCGCGCCCTGGTACATCGACAACGTCAGCCAGCGCTTCGGCGCCTGCGGCTGGAACGTCATCGGCCCCATCGACGGCCACGATGTGCAGGCCGTCGACGCCGCCATCGCCACCGCCAAGACCAGCGCCGACCAGCCGACGCTGATCATCTGCAAGACCACCATCGGCAAGGGCAGCCCCAACCGCGCCGGCACCGCCAAGGCGCACGGCGAAGCGCTGGGTGCTGAAGAAATCGCGCTGACGCGCGCCGCCTTGGGCTGGACGGCCGAGCCCTTCGTCATCCCCGAAGCCGCCTACAGCGCCTGGGACGCGCGCGCCGCCGGCAGCCAGGCCGAGGCGAAATGGGCGGCCACCTTGGCCACCTACAAGGCCGCCTTCCCTGAGCAGGCCGCCGAATTCGTGCGCCGCATGAAGGGCGACCTGCCGGCCAGCTTCGCGCAAACCGCGGTGGACGCGGTCATCGCCGCGCACACCAAAGCCGAGACCGTCGCCAGCCGCAAGGCCAGCCAGATCGCGCTCGAAGCCTTCACCAAAGCGCTGCCGGAAATGCTGGGCGGCAGCGCCGACCTGACGGGCAGCAACCTGACCAACACCGCGTCCACGCCGGCCCTGCGTTTCGACGCCGCCGGCACGCCGAATGGCGGCCGCCACATCAACTACGGCGTGCGCGAGTTCGGCATGGCGGCCATCATGAACGGCGTGGCGTTGCACGGCGGCTATATCCCCTACGGCGGCACCTTCCTGACCTTCAGCGACTACAGCCGCAACGCCATCCGCATGGCCGCGCTGATGAAGCGCCGCGTCATCCACGTCTTCACCCACGACAGCATCGGCCTGGGCGAAGACGGTCCCACGCACCAGAGCGTGGAGCACGCGGCCAGCCTGCGGCTGATCCCGAACCTGGACGTCTGGCGCCCCGCCGACACCGCCGAAACCACGGTCGCCTGGACCCTGGCGCTGGGCAACCACAACCGGCCCAGCGCGCTGCTGCTGAGCCGGCAGAACCTGCCCTACCTGCCCAAGGCCAGCCTGGACGAGATCAGCAAGGGCGCCTATGTGCTGGCCGAGCCCAGCGAGGTGGGCCTTAAGAAGAAGGCGCAGGCGGTGATCATCGCCACCGGCAGCGAGGTCAGCCTGGCGCTGCACGCGCAGGCCGAACTGGCCAAGCTGAAGATCGCAGTGCGCGTGGTCAGCATGCCCAGCACGAACGTCTTCGACCGCCAGCCCGTCAAGTACAAGGCCAGCGTGCTGCCGGCCGGCCTGCCGCGCGTGGCCATCGAGGCCGGCGTGACGGACGGCTGGTGGAAGTACGGCTGCGCAGCTGTCATCGGCATCGACAGCTACGGCGAAAGCGCCCCGGCGCCCGCGCTGTTCAAGCACTTCCACCTGACGGCCCAGAACCTGGCCGACACGGTGCGCAAGGTTCTTTCCAAGTGATCCCCAAGGAGACATCATGACCATCAAAGTTGGCATCAACGGCTTCGGCCGCATCGGGCGCATGGTGTTCCGCGCTGCCGTGCAGAACTTCCCCGAGATCGAGATCGTCGGCATCAACGACCTGCTGGAACCCGACTACCTGGCCTACATGCTGAAGTACGACAGCGTGCACGGCCGCTTCAAGGGCAGCATCGAAGTCGACGGCAACACCCTGGTCGTCAACGGCCAGAAGATCCGCCTGACCGCCGTGAAAGACCCGGCCACGCTGGCCTGGGGCGACGTCGGCGCCGACATCGTCGTGGAAGCCACCGGCCTGTTCCTGACCAAAGAGACCTGCCAGAAGCACATCGATGCCGGCGCCAGGAAAGTCATCCAGAGCGCACCCAGCAAGGACGACACGCCGATGTTCGTCTACGGCGTGAACCACAAGACCTATGCCGGCCAGAGCATCATCAGCAATGCCAGCTGCACCACCAACTGCCTGGCGCCGCTGGCCAAGGTCATCCACGACAACTTCGGCATCCAGCGCGGCCTGATGACCACGGTGCACGCTGCCACCGCCACGCAGAAGACCGTGGACGGCCCGAGCAACAAGGACTGGCGCGGCGGCCGCGGCATCCTGGAAAACATCATCCCCAGCAGCACCGGCGCGGCCAAGGCCGTGGGCGTGGTCATCCCCGAGCTGGACAAGAAGCTCACCGGCATGGCCTTCCGCGTGCCGACTTCCGACGTGTCGGTGGTCGACCTGACCGCCGAACTGGTCAAGCCGGCCAGCTTCGACGAGATCAAGGCCGCGCTGAAGGCCGCTTCGGAAGGCGAGATGAAGGGCGTGCTGGGTTACACCGAAGAGAAAGTGGTTTCGACCGACTTCCGCGGCGAGGCCATGACCAGCGTCTTCGACGCCGACGCCAGCATCGCGCTGGACAGCACCTTCGTGAAACTGGTGGCCTGGTACGACAACGAGTGGGGCTACTCGAACAAGGTGCTGGAGATGGTGCGCGTCATCGCCGCCTGAGTCCGCGGGCAGAATCGGGAAAAGGCCGCACAAGCGGCCTCTTCCTGCGCAACATGGCGTTGCGATTCGTTGCATCATGGACATGGCTGGTCTTGTAAAATGTGCAGATTGCACTTTTATGAAGAGGCCTCAACCGCACCGGTCGCGGCTGCAGCCTCAAGGTAGCTTTCCCGATGTCCATCTCCCGCCCCGCCCCGGCTCTGCTCGCCTTGCTGCTGGGCATCCTGCCGGCCTTCGCCGGCACGCCCACCGCCGAACGGGGACCCCTGGGTGCGCGATCCGCCATCACGGCTGAAGACGCCGCGCAGGCCCAGGTGATCGTCAAATACCGCAGCGGCAGCACCTTGATGCAGGCGCTGTCGGCCACCCCGGGTCAGCGCGCGCGGCCGCAGCACGCCGGCCACCTGGGCACGCGCCTGGGCTTGCCGCTGCAGGACGGTCGCGTGCTGGGCGAACGGGTGCAGGCACTGCGTGGGCAGGGGCTGAGTTCCAGCGCGCTGGCTGCCAAACTGCGGCTGCAGGACGACGTCGAGTGGGCGGTGGTGGACGAACGGCGCACCGTCAGCGCCGCGCCCAACGACCCGCTGTATGCCGCCAACGCCAGCATCAGCCCGGCCGTCGGCCAGTGGTACCTGCGGGCGCCGGACGCTGCCGTGACCTCCAGCGCCAAGCCGGTGGTCTCGTCCATCAACGCCGAGGCGGCCTGGGCCATCACGACAGGCTCGGCCACGGTCACGGTGGCCGTGCTCGACACCGGCGTGCGCTACGAGCACCCGGATTTCGTCAAGTCGGACGGAACCAGCAAGTTGTGGCCGGGCTACGACTTCATCAGCAACGCCACCACAGCGGCCGACGGCGGCGGGCGCGACGCCGACGCCAGCGACCCGGGCGACTGGACGACCGCCGGGCAATGCGGTTCCGGCACGTCGGCCAGCAACAGCAGCTGGCACGGCACGCAGACGGCGGGTCTGGTGGGCGCCGCCACCGATAACCATGTCGGCATCGCCAGCATCGGCCGCGACACCATGGTGCTGCCGGTGCGCGTGCTGGGCAAATGCGGCGGCAGCGACAGCGACATCATCGCCGCCCTGTACTGGGCCGCCGGCATCGCCATACCGGGCGACACCACGACACCCGCCAACCCGCACCCGGCCCAGGTCATCAGCATGAGCCTGGGCAAGCTGGGCAACTGCCCGCTCAGCTACACCGACGTGTTCAACGCCCTGGAAGCGGCCAAGGTCACCGTCGTGGTGGCGGCCGGCAACAGCAACGGGCTGGCGGTCGAGGCGCCGGCCAACTGCGCGCATGTCCTGGCCGTGGCCGGCGTGCGCCACATCGGCAGCAAGGTCGGCTATTCCAGCATCGGGCCGCAGGTGACCATCGCCGCGCCGGCCGGCAACTGCGTGAACGCCAGCGGCGCCTGCCTCTACCCCATCGCGACCACCGTCAACAAGGGCACGACCACGCCCAGCAGCAGCGGCTACAGCGACAGCACCAACATTTCGGTGGGCACCAGTTTCGCGACCCCCATCGTGGCCGGCACGGTGGCGCTGATGCTGGCCGTGGACCCGACGCTGACGCCGGCCCGCATCAAGTCGGCACTGCAAACCACCGCGCGGGCCTTCCCCACGTCGGGCGCCACCAATGCCGACGGCACGCCGGACAGCACCGTGACGGCCTGCAGTGCGCCCACCACGGTCGAGCAGGTGCAGTGCTACTGCACCACCAGCACCTGCGGCGCCGGCATGCTCGACGCCGGTGCGGCCGTGGCCGCGGTGGCGCCGGTCATCGCACCGCCCCTTGCGGCCATCACCGCCAGCAACAGCAGCCCGACCGCCGGTGCGACCGTCACGCTCAGCGCCAGCGCGTCGACGGCCAACGGCGGGCGCAGCATCGCCGGCTACCGCTGGCAGATCAGCAGCGGCGGCGCTGGCGCCGCCTTCAGCGGCGCCACCAACGGCGCCAGCGCCACGCTGCTGACCAGCGCAGCCGGCAGCGTGGTCATCAGCCTGACCGTCACCGACAGCGCGGGGGCCAGCGGCAGCACCAGCACCACGGTCACCGTCCAGGCTGGGCCGGTGGCGACGCCGGTCACGCCCAGTTCGACGGGCAGCGGCGGCGGCAGCGGCGGCGGCGCGGTGTCGACCGTCTGGGTGGCCTTGCTCGGTCTGGCGGCCTTCGCGCTGCGGCGCACGCGCCCGACCTGAAAGCGCGCGGCAGGGGCCCGGCACCTGCCGTTCAGGCCGGCCGGGGCGCGCAAGCCTTGAAACCGCCGGCCAGCGGCTCGGGTGGCAGGGCCTTGAGCTGGTCCTGCTGTTCAGCGTCGGCCTTGGGCACGCGCAGCCACAGCCGGGCGGGCGGCGTGGGCAGGCTGACCACGCGCAGGAAACGCAGCGCCTTGTTGACATGAGCGGCAGCCAGCACCGCATCGGCTTCGGCCCGCGCGGCATGGCGCGACAGCACCAGCCCGCCGGCCAGCTCGGCCGGGGCGGCCAGCGGCTCGAAGGCGATCTGCAGGCGGGTCAGCTCCTGGGTGCGGGCGCGCGTCGCCGCGGCGTCGGCCCCGCGCGCGGCGTAGACCAGCCACAGCGGCGGCAGCGGGGCGGCATCCCGCTGCCAGCTGCCTGCGGGCAGGCGCAAGGCCGCCACGGCGGCTTCGGCGGCCGCGATCTCGGCATCACCCAGCGGCCCGGCTTCCAGGCAGACCTGGGCGGCGGCGCGCGCCGCCGAGATGGCCGCGCTGGCGGCGCTGGCCGGCAGCACGGTGACGCGTTCGGGGTTCAGTTGCGCGGCCAGCCGCTCGGGCTCGCGTTCGCTGCTGTGCGGTGCGGGCAAGGCCGGCGCCAGCCCGCCGCGCGACCAGACGAAGAACAGGGCGTTGGCCAGCACCAGGGCGATCAGCAGGGCGCGCAGCATCAGCGGGCTTCCGCGGCCGGCAGCGGCCGCACGCTGACCTCGCCGCTCACCACGCGGTGCAGGGCACCGTGGCGCAGCAGCAGCGCCCCCTGCGCGTCGACGCCTTCAGCGCGGCCTTCGGGCAGGCCGGCCAGCGTGGTGCTGACGGGGCAGCCGCGCAGCACGTCGCGCCGGGCGTAGGCCGCGGCCAACGGCGCGAAGCCGGCAGCCTGGAAGCCCAGCAGCGCGCGCAGCAGCGGCTCGGCCACGCGGGCCAGCACCTGCGGCGCGCTGGCCTGGGCGTCGAGTTCCTGCAGGCAGGCACAGCCCTGGCTGTAGCCCTCGTCGGGCTGCGGCAGCACGTTCAGGCCCACGCCCACCACGGCCCCGCGTTGCGCGCCGACAGCCAGCGTCTCGATGAGGATGCCGCCCAGCTTGCGGCCCCGGCCCGAGGCCGTCGGCCCGTCGATCAGCCACAGGTCGTTCGGCCACTTCAGGCCGATGCGCGGCGCCGCGTCCGCCAGCGGCGGGTCGAGCGCCTGCGCCAACGCCAGGCCCACGGCCAACGACAGCCCCGACCAGTCGGCCGGGGCCAGTGGCAGCGCCAGCGTGAAGGTCAGCGAGGCCCCGCCGCGGCTGTGCCAGCTGCGGCCCAGGCGACCACGGCCCGCGGTCTGGTCCTCGGCCACCAGCAGGCAGGGCTGGACATCGCCAGCACCCCGCGCGCGGTCCAGCAGCAGCGTGTTGGTGGAAGGGGCGGTGGGCAGCACCTCGATGGTCAGACCGGGCAGCAGCGGCTCGAGCTGCAGCCACAAGGCCTCGGCGCCCCAGTGGGTGGGCGCGGCCTGCGGCACCGGCGCCCGTGCGTTCACCTTTTCGGCGCCAGCATGGTGCCGCGACAGCCGGCCTGACCGCAGCGGCATTCGTAGGCCTTCTTCAGCTTGGCCGTGTGGCGCCCGTCGAGCACCAGGCGGTAGTCGTAGAACAACTCCTCGCCGGCCTGCAGGTCGCGCAGCGTGTGGATGAAGACGCGGCCACGGACCTCGTCGGCTTCGCAGTTGGGCACACAGGCGTGGTTGATCCAGCGCGCGGCATTGCCATTCACCTTGCCGTCGATGACCCGGTCGCCGTCATCGAGGCTGAAATAGAAGGTGTGGTTGGGCTGAGCCGGGTCGTGCGGGTGGCGGCGCAGCGCCTCGTCCCAGGCGATGGTCTCGCCCTTGTATTCGAAGACCCGGGTTCCGGCGGCCAGGGGTTGGAGCGCGAAGACACCCTTGCCGTGGATGCCGCTGCTGCGAACCTGGATGCGACGGCGGTCTGAAGATGCGGCTTGCACGGTCTTGCTCATTCGGTACATTGGATTCGTACGAGCGCGCGTGTGTGCGCGCGAGACCGGCGGATTGTAGGCAGCGATTTCGGCGCGGCCGCCGGCCGACCCAGCGCAAGGCAGAACGTCAAGGAACCATGAGCAAGACCATCATCATTGCGGAAAAGCCCAGCGTGGCGCAGGACATCGTGCGCGCGCTGACCCCCGTGGCCGGCAAGTTCGAGAAGTTCGCCGACCACTTCGAAAGCGAGGGCTACATCGTGACCTCGGCGGTCGGCCACCTGGTCGAGATCAAGGCGCCCGAGGAATACGACGTCAAGCGCGGCAAGTGGAGCTTCGCCAACCTGCCGGTGGTGCCGCCGCACTTCGACCTGGCGCCCATCGACAAGGCCAAGACGCGGCTGAACGCGGTGGTCAAGCTGGTCAAGCGCAAGGACGTGACGGCGCTGATCAACGCCTGCGACGCGGGGCGCGAGGGCGAGCTGATCTTCCGCCTCATCGTGCAGTACGCGCACAACAGCGAGAAGAAGCCGACCCTCAAGCCGGTGCAGCGGCTGTGGCTGCAGAGCATGACGCCGCAGGCCATCCGCGACGGCTTCGACAAGCTGCGCAGCGACGCGCAGATGCAGGGCCTGGCCGACGCGGCACGCAGCCGTTCCGAAGCCGACTGGCTGGTCGGCATCAACGGCACCCGTGCCATGACGGCCTTCAACAGCCGCGACGGCGGCTTCTTCCTGACCACCGTCGGCCGGGTGCAGACGCCCACGTTGTCCATCGTGGTCGAGCGCGAAGAAAAGATCCGCAAGCACGTCTCCAGGCCTTACTGGGAAGTGAAGGCGACCTTCGACGCGCAGGCCGGTCAGTACGAAGGCAAGTGGCTGGACCCCAAGTTCAAGAAGAACCCTGACGATGCGGAAGCGCGCTCTGACCGCCTGTGGGACGCACCGTCGGCCGAGGCCATCGCCGCCGCCGTGCGCGGCCAGCCGGCCAGCGTGGTCGACGAAGCCAAGCCCAGCACGCAGGCCAGCCCGCTGCTCTACGACCTGACCACGCTGCAGCGCGAGGCCAATTCGCGCTTCGGCTTCAGCGCCAAGACCACGCTCAGCCTGGCCCAGGCGCTGTACGAAAAGCACAAGGTGCTGACCTACCCGCGGACCGATTCGCGCTGCCTGCCCGAGGACTACCTGGCCACCGTCAAGGACACCTTCAAGATGCTGGCCACCGAGGACCTGCCCGGCCCGCTGCGCGAGCTGAACGCGCATGCCGCCAAGGGCCTGAAGGAAGGCTATGTGAAGCCGATGAAGCGGGTCTTCGACAACACCAAGGTGTCGGACCACTTCGCCATCATCCCGACGCTGCAGGCGCCCAAGAGCCTGACCGACATCGAGCTCAAGCTCTACGACATGGTCGTCAAGCGCTTCCTGGCGGTGTTCTACCCGTCGGCCGAATTCATGGTCACGACGCGCACCAGCACGGTCGAAAACGCCGGCAAGGCCTACACCTTCCAGACCAACGGCAAGGTGCTGAACAACCCGGGCTGGCTGGCTGTCTACGGCAAGGAAGCACAGGACGATGACGCCAACCTGGTCGCCGTCGCACCCGGTGAGCTGGTGCGCACGGAAGATGTGGCGGTCAACGCGCTGAAGACCAAGCCGCCGGCGCGCTACACCGAAGCCACGCTGCTCAGCGCGATGGAGAGCGCCGGCAAGATGATCGAGGACGAGGACCTGCGCGACGCGATGAAGGAAAAGGGCCTGGGCACGCCAGCCACCCGCGCGCAGACCATCGAAGGCCTGATCGCCGAGAAATACATGCTGCGCGATGGCCGCGAACTGGTGCCCACGGCCAAGGCCTTCCAGCTGATGACGCTGCTGCGCGGCCTGGCCATCGAAGACCTGACGCGGGCCGACCTGACCGGCAACTGGGAATACCAGCTGTCGGAGATGGAGCACGGCCGCCTGAGCCGCGACGCCTTCATGGCCGAGATCGCCAAGATGGCCGAGCGCATCGTCAGGAAGGCCAAGGAATACGACCGCGACACCATCCCTGGTGACTACGCCACGCTGGCCACCGCCTGCCCGCACTGCGGCGGCGTGATCAAGGAAAACTACCGGCGCTTCGCCTGCTGCGGCCCGAGTGGCGCGGAGGAAGGCTGCGGCTTTTCCATCACCAAGATCCCGGCCGGCCGGGCCTTCGAAACGGTCGAGGCCGACGCCTTCATCCGCGACAAGAGGATCGGCCCGCTGGAAGGCTTTCGCAGCAAGGCCGGCTGGCCCTTCACAGCGGAATTGAAGCTGGTGGAAGACGCCGAGATCAACAACTGGAAGCTGGAGTTCGACTTCGGCGACGACGCCAAGAACGCCGAAGGCGACGGCGAACCGGTGGACTTCAGCGGCCAGCACAGCCTGGGCGCATGCCCCAAGTGCAAGGGTCATGTGTTCGAGTTCGGCAGCAACTACGTCTGCGAACGCAGCGTCGGTGCGCCCGTGACCTGCGACTTCAAGACTGGCAAGATCATCCTGCAGCAGCCGGTGGCGCCCGAAGAGGTCACCAAGCTGCTGACCACCGGCAAGACCAGCCTGCTGGAGAACTTCGTGTCGAACAAGACGCGGCGCAAGTTCAAGGCTTTCCTGGCCTACGACGCCAAGGAAGGCAAGGTCAGCTTCGAGTTCGAGCCGCGGGCTTCGAAGTTCCCGCCCAAGCCGGGGGCGGCCGGGGCAGCGGCCAAGAAGACCGCGGCGAAGAAGGCAGCAGCCTGAGGCGGGCCGCCACGCAGGGGCGGGTCACCACGCGGGGGCGGGCCTAAACTCCGGGTCCGCCCACCCGAAGCAACACGACATGAGCCTTGCCCGTCTGGTCTTCCTGGCTGCCCTGCTGGCCCACGCTCCGTGGGCCCAGGCCCTGGTGTTCGCGGTCAACGAGGGCGTGACCTACCGGGTCAGCAACGACGAGATCCGCGCCCGCTACGCGGCGATCGCCACCGACCTGAGCAAGATGCTGGGCCAAGCGGTGCGTGTGGAGCCGGTCGGCGACTACAAGGAGTTGCGCAAGGGCCTGGCGAGCAAGGCCTACGACCTGGCCCTGGTGCATCCGGCGCACATCTCGATCGCGGCCCTGAAGGACGGCTACAAGCTGATCGCCGTGACCAAGGGCTACACCGAATACAAGGCCAGCTTCCTGGTCCTCAGCAACGCGCCCTACAAGGCGCTGACCGACCTGCGCGGCCTGAAGCTGGGCCTGCCCGACGAAGACTCGATCACCGCCTGGATGGTGCGCGCCACGGTGCGCGAATTCATGGGCGACGCCAAGGCCATGAACTACACCTACACGCGCTACCAGGACGCCGTGCCCTTCATGGTGGAGAACACCTTCACCCAGGCCGGCGCCACCGCATCGGCGGCGCTGGTCAAGGACTGGGTGGGCAAGAACGGCCGCGTGCTGGGCAGCAGCCGGCCGGTGCCGATCAAGCACCTGATCGCCAGCCCGTCCGTCAACGCCGAACAGCTGGCGCTGCTGCGCGAGTACTTCACCACCCTGGACAGCACCGAGGCCGGCCGCAAGAAGCTGGAGCCCATCAAGGTCACCGGCTACGCGGCCTACGACGAGGCGGCCTTGCTGAAGCTGGCGGGCTGGCTGGGTCTGTGACGCGCTTGAAAACGGCGGCGCCTTGACGGCGGCCGTCGCGGCCAAGCTGCTGGGGCTGTTCGTCACCGTCGCGCTGGGCTGGATCGCCGCGCGCCGGCGCTGGCTGGGCCAGCCCGGCGAGGGCGACCCGGCGCGGCTGCTGGGCAACGCGGCTTTCTATCTCTTCGTGCCCGCGCTGCTAGTGCGCACCACGGTGCGGCTGGATCTGGGCCATATGCCCTGGCGCACCGTGGCCGCCTTCTTCGTGCCCACGCTGCTGCTGCTGTTCACGGTCTACGGCTGGGCCCGCCGAACCCGACCCGCGGGGGGCGACGCGGGCCCTGGCGCCGCCGCTCCCGCCGTGCGGGCCATCACCGCCACCTTCGGCAATTCGGTGCAGGTCGGCATCCCGTTCGCCGCTGCGCTGTTCGGCGAGGCCGGGCTGGCCATCCACGTCGCGCTGGTGAGCCTGCATGCCTTGCTGTTGCTGTCGGTGCTGACGGCCCTGGTGGAGGGCGACCTGGCCCGTGAACGCCAGGCCCGGGGCCAGGGCGCTGCCTTGCGCCACACGCTGGCGCTGACGGCGCGCAACACCCTGATCCACCCGGTGGTGCTGCCGGTGCTGCTCGGCCTGCTGTGGAATCTGACGGGCATCGGCCTGCCGCCGGTGCTGGACGACGCGCTGGCCACGCTGGCCGCCGCCGTGGTGCCGCTGTGCCTGGTGTTGATCGGCGTGAACCTGGAGAGCTACGGCCTGCAAGGGCAGTGGCGCAGCGCGCTGACCGCGTCCTTGCTGAAGCTGCTGGTCCTGCCGGCCCTGGTGCTGGTGGTGGCGCATGTCGGCTTCGGCCTGGCCGGCCTGCCGCTGGCCGTGGTGGTGGTGATGGCGGCGCTGCCTGCGGGCAGCAACGCGCTGATCTTCGCCCAGCGCTACGACACGCTGCAGGCCGAGACGACGGCCGCCATCGTGGTTTCGACGGTGGCCTTCGCCGGCTCGGCGTGGCTGTGGCTGGCGGTCCTGGCGGCGCTGTCGCCTGGCGTGCAGCACTGAGCTGCGGCACGGCCGCCGTGGCTGCGTGAAAATCAGCGCCATGAACCCCCAAGACCTCCCTGCCTACATGGCCCGCGTGGGCGCCGCCGCACGCGCTGCGTCCAACGTGATGGCGGCAGCCTCGACAGCCGCCAAGAACGCCGCGCTCGGCGCGCTGGCCCGCCGCCTGCGCGAGCAGACGGCCGCCCTGCAAGCGGCCAATGCGCAGGACCTGGAAGCCGCGCGCGGCGCCGGCTTGTCCGAACCGATGATCGACCGCCTGAAGCTGACGCCTGAGGCCATCGCCACCGTCGCCGAAGGCTGCGAACAGATCGCCGCCATGCCCGACCCGGTGGGCGAAATCACCGGTGTGAAGCGCCGCCCCAGCGGCATCAGCGTGGGCCAGATGCGGGTGCCGCTGGGCGTCTTCGGCATGGTCTACGAGAGCCGCCCCAATGTCACCATCGAGGCCGCCTCGCTGGCCATCAAGAGCGGCAACGCGGCCATCCTGCGCGGCGGCAGTGAAGCCCTGCACTCCAACCTGGCGCTGTGGCGGGTGGTGCAGGCCGCGCTGGCCGAAGCCGGGCTGCCGCCCGACGCGGTGCAGCTCATCGCCACCACCGACCGCGCCGCCGTGGGCCTGCTCATCACCATGCCGGCAGCGGTGGACGTGATCATCCCGCGCGGCGGCAAGGGGCTGATCGAGCGCATCAGCGCCGAGTCCAAGGTGCCGGTCATCAAGCACCTGGACGGCAACTGCCATGTCTATGTCGACGAGCAGGTCGACCTCGAGCTGGCCGTGCGCGTCACCGACAACGCCAAGACGCAGAAATACAGCCCCTGCAACGCCGCCGAATCGCTGCTGGTGCACGCCGCGCAGGCGGCGGCCTTCCTGCCGCGCATCGGCGCGGTCTTCGCCGCCAAGGGCGTGGAGATGCGCTGCGACAGCCGCGCCGCCGCGCTGCTGGGCGGCAGCGCCGGCGTGGTGCGCGCCAGCGAGGCCGACTGGGCCTGCGAGTACCTGGCCCCGGTCATCAGCATCAAGGTGGTGGACAGCCTGGACGAGGCAATAGCCCACATCAACCGCCACGGCTCGCACCACACCGACGCCATCCTGACCACCCACCATGCCCATGCCATGCGCTTCCTGCGCGAAGTCGATTCGGCCAGCGTGATGGTCAACGCCAGCACGCGCTTCGCCGACGGCTTCGAGTACGGCCTGGGCGCCGAGATCGGCATCAGCACCGACAAGCTGCACGCCCGTGGGCCGGTCGGGCTGGAAGGCCTGACGTCGATGAAGTGGGTGGTGCTGGGCCAGGGCGAGATCCGCACGTGACGCTCAACCAGTGGCTGCTGCTGGCCTTGCTGGCCGTCCAGGTCTTCTGGATGGTGGGCGCCTACAACCGCCTGGTTACGCTGCGCAATGCCATCGGGCAGGCCTGGTCCAAGGTGGACGAAGCCTTGCGCCAGCGCGCGCTGGCCGCCGAACCGCTGCTGGCGACCTTGCGCGAACCGCTGGCCGCTGAATACGGCGCGCTGGACACGGCGCAGGCGGCCTTGGCCGAGGTCAAGCGCGTCGCCACCGCGATGGCGGCACGGCCCGTGGTGGCCGAGAACGCGGCGGCCTGGGTGATGGCGGAAAGCCAGCTGTCAGCGGCGGCCAGCCGGCTGTTCTCGCTGCTGGACCACAACGCCGCCTGGGGTCAGGACGAGGGGGTCGCCGGCCACATGCGCCACTGGCGCGACGCCGACGCGCGGCTGGCCTTCGCGCGGCAACTCTTCAACGAGGCCGCTGCGGCCTACAACGACGCCATCGGCCTGTTGCCGACCCGGCTGCTGGTGCCGATGTTCCGCTTCGGCCCCGCCGGCCGGATCTAGGGCTGGCCGACGATGGACGCGGTGGCCATCAGTTCCTGGAACAGCGCCATCGAGACCTGGCCCGACACCGCGTAGGGGTCCAGCGTCGGCCGCTCGGAATACTTCAGCAGCAGCCCCGGGTTCAGGCGCGACATATTGACCTGCCCCATGCTCCAGCCGGCGAAGCGGCGTTCACCGATCTCTTCGTAGCACAGCAGTTCCACATCGCTGTGGCGCGGGTCGCGGGCGATGTGGTTGTACAGCCGGTTGACGGCGCTGCGGCCGCCTTCCAGCACCTGCAGGAAGATGCCTTCGCTGAAGCACAGCACGCCGGTCACGCCCAACGCCGGGTTGTTGGCCTTGCTCTTGCGCACGATGGCCAGCAGGCCGTCCTGGTCGATGGCGGGGAGGGCGCGGCTGGCGTACATGAGTCGGACAAGCACGGTGTTTCCTTGAATTTCAGCTGGTTGATTTGCGGGACAGCAGCGAGAGAAACTCGCGGCGCAGGTTGGCGTCCTTCAGGAAGGCGCCACGCATCACGCTGTTGACCATCGCACTGTCGTTGTCCTTCACGCCGCGCCAGTGCATGCAGAAGTGGTCGGCTTCCATCACCAGGCCCAGGCCGTCGGGGCGCACCCGCTCTTGCAGTTCGTTGGCCAGCATGATGACGGCTTCTTCCTGGATCTGCGGCCGGCTCATGATCCAGTCGGCGATGCGCGCGTACTTGCTCAGGCCGATCAGGTTGCTGTGCTCGTTGGGCAGGATGCCGATCCAGATCTTGCCGAAGATCGGGCACATGTGGTGGCTGCAGGCGCTGCGCACGGTGATCGGGCCGACGATCATCAGCTCGTTCAGCCGCGAGATGTTGGGGAATTCGGTGACCGCCGGCATCGGCACGTAGCGGCCGCGGAAGACCTCTTCGATGTACATCTTGGCCACGCGCTTGGCCGTTTCGTTGGTGTTGTGGTCGCTGTCGGTGTCGATGACCAGCGCTTCCAGCACTTCCTGCATCTTGGCCTGCACCTCGGCCTTGAGTTCGCTGAGCTCGCCGTCGCGCACGTAGGCCGAGATGTTGTCGTTGGCGTGGTAGCGGCGTTCGGCCTGCACCAGACGATAGCGGATGCGTTCGCTGGCGGGCAGGGCAGCCAGTTCTTCCTCGCTGCGGAAGATGCGCGGGCTGGCTTCTGGAGGTGTCGGGCTGGAGCGTGGCATGCGTGAACAAAAGAACGCGGGATACCGATTGTGCGCCGCCGGAACCGGCCGCGCCGCGCCGCGGGCTAGACTGGTCCGATGACTGGGGCCTTTCCTTCCACCGCCGCCTTGCCGTCGCCCGCCCTGCACCGCCTGCTGGACCACACGGCCGAGGCCGTGCAGGCGGTGCGCAGCGGGCGCTCGCTGACCGACGTGCTGGCGCGTTGCCCCGCCGAGATGCGCCCGGGCGTGCAGGCGCTGAGCTTCCACACCTTGCGCTGGCTGGGCAGCGCCACCGAGGCCCGCGCCCTGCTGGCGCCCAAGACGCCACCGCCCACCGTCGATGCCCTGCTGGTCACCGCGCTGGCCCTGCTGTGGCCGGCCGGCGGGTCTGCCACCAACCCCAACGACGCCCCGCCCTATGCCGACCACACGCTGGTCGACCAGGCCGTCACCGCGGTGCGGCAGCGCACCCCGGCGGCGGCCGGCTTCATCAACGCCGTGCTGCGCCGCTTCCTGCGCGAGCGGGATGCCACCGTCGAAGCCGTGCGCCACACGCCGATGGGCGCCTACAACCACCCGCTGTGGTGGATCGAACGCGTCAAGCGCGACTGGCCGACCTGCTGGAGCCCGCTGCTGCTGGCGGCCAACCAACACCCGCCGATGACGCTGCGCGTGAACGCGCGGCGCGGCACCGGCCAGGCCTATGTCCAGGGCCTGGCCGCGCTGGGCCGCGCGGCCACGCTGCTGGCCGACCCGCCGGGCCTGTCGGTCTGGGGCGGCCAGGCCGTCGTGCTGGCCGCGCCCAGCCCGGTCAACCAGCTGCCCGGCTTCGCCAACGGCGAGGTGTCGGTGCAGGACGCCGCCGCCCAGCGCGCCGCCCACTTGCTGCTCGACGGCGCAGGGCTGAAACCCGGGGCCCGCGTGCTGGACGCCTGCGCAGCCCCCGGCGGCAAGACCGCCCACCTGCTGGAACTGGCCGACCTGGACCTGCTGGCGCTGGACAGCGACCCGCTGCGCCTGGCCCGTGTGCAGCAAGGGCTGAACCGGCTGAGCCTGCAGGCCGAACTGAAGGCCGGCGACGCCCGCGACCCGCGCGGCTGGTGGGACGGCCGGCCCTTCGACGCCATCCTGCTGGACGCGCCGTGCACGGCCAGCGGGATCGTGCGCCGCCATCCCGACGTGCGCTGGCTGCGCCGCGCCGACGACATCACCGCCCTGGCCCGCATCCAGGCCGCGATGCTGGACAGCCTGTGGCCACTGCTGGCACCGGGCGGGCGGCTGCTCTACGCCACCTGTTCCCTGTTCCCGGCCGAAGGCCAGCAGCAGATCGACGCATTTTTGCAACGCCTGCCCCCCGGCACAGCCCGCCTGGAGCCCCAGTCGCCCGGCCACCTGCTGCCGCTGCCCGACAATGCGCCACCCGGGCTGTACGGCCACGGTGCGATGCTGCAAGACGGCTTCTTCTACGCACTGATCCGCAAAACCTGAACGCACCGAAACAGCCAAGCGCCATGCCCGCCCCGCCGGTCCGCCGCCACATCACGCAGGGCCTGCTTTCGGCGCTGCTGTGGTGTTGCCTGTGCCTCGCTCCGGGCCTGTTGCTGGGTCTGCTGCCGGCCTCCGCGGCACAGGCCCAGGGCGTCGAGCTGGCCACGCTGAAGACCAGCCGGGGCGAGGGCGGCCTGAACCTCGAATTCGTCGCCCGCGTGACCCTGCCCAAGGCGGTGGAAGACGCGCTGCGCAGCGGTGTGCCGATCTACTTCGTCGCCGAAGCGCAGTTGCTGCGCGGCCGCTGGTACTGGCTGGACGAACGCGTTTCGCGGCTGAGCCGGTCCTGGCGCGTCGCTTACCAACCCCTGACGGGTGCCTGGCGCGTCGGACTGGGCGGCCTGAACCAGAGCTACACCTCCTTGGCCGACGCCCTGACGGCCGCATCCAGCAGTTCGGGCTGGCACCTGGCCGACCCCGGTCAGATCGACAACGACAAGGCCTACACCGTCGAATTCAGTTACCGGCTGGACACCACGCAGCTGCCCGGCCCGATGCAGCTCGGCCTGGGCGGTCAAGGCGAATGGGCGGTCGGCATTGCGCGCGTCCTGAAGGTGCCGCTGGGGCCATGACGACATCAGCGCGCTGGGGCTGGATCGTCGCCAGCCTGGCTGCCACCGGCGCGGCGCTGGTGCTGGCCTTCGTGGTCTCGTTCAGCACCCAGGGTGGCGGTTTCTACGAACGCCACTTCGTCTGGCTGTTCTGGGTCAACGTGGCCGTGGCCGTGCTGCTGGCGCTGGTGGTGGTGGTGGTGGCAGCGCGACTGGCGGTCCGCGTGCGGCGCGGCAAGTTCGGCAGCCGCTTGCTGATCAAGCTGGCCGGCATCCTGGCGCTGGTGGGCGTGGTGCCGGGGCTGGTGATCTACACCGTGTCCTACCAGTTCGCCAGCCGCAGCATCTCGGCCTGGTTCGACGAAGGCGTGGCCGGCGCGCTGGACGCCGGCCTGGCGCTGGGCAAGGGCACGCTGGAATCGCTGACGGCCGACCTGGTCGGCAAGACCCGTGTCGCGGCCGAACGCCTGGCCGACGCCGGCATGGCCCTGGCGCCGCTGACGCTGGAGCGGCTGCGCGAGCAGATCGGCGCCAGCGAAACCACGCTCGTCGGCCCGGCGGGCCAGGTGCTCTTCATGGCCGGCGGCAGCAGCAGCGCCGGGCCGCCCGAGCGGCCCCCTGCCGCCCTGTTGCGCCAGGCGCGGCAGGCTGGCATGGCCAGCCAGGTGGAAGGGCTGGACGACGAGTCGATGACGCCGGGCAAAGCCGGCCCGCGTCTGCGCGCCCTGGCCCGTGTACCGCGGGCCGCGATCGCACTGGGCGCCAGCGAAGAGCGCTACCTGATGGTGGTGCAGCCGCTGCCGCGCGCCCTGGCCACCAACGCCCTGGCCGTGCAGGCGGCCTACAGCGAATACCAGCAGCGCGCGCTGGCCAAGAACAGCCTGCGCCGCATGTACGTGGGCACGCTGACGCTGGCGCTGATCCTGGCGGTGTTCGCCGCCGTGCTGCTGGCCATCGTGCTGGGCAATCAACTCGCCAAGCCGTTGCTGCTGCTGGCCGACGGCGTGCGCCAGGTGGCCGAGGGCGACCTGACGGCCAAGCCGGTGTTCGCCAGCGGCGACGAACTGGGCGGCCTGACCCGCAGCTTTGCCGCCATGACCGCCCAGGTGGCCGAAGCCCGCGAACAGGTGCAGCGCGGCATCGGCCAGCTCGAAGGCGCACGCACGCGGCTGCAAACCATCCTGGACACCCTGACGGCGGGCGTCATCGTCTTCGACCGCGAAGGCCGCATCGACACCGTCAACCCCGGCGCCACGCGGATCCTGCAGCGCCCCCTGGGCGGCGCACGCGGCAAACGCCTGTCGGAACTGGCCGACCTGGCCGACCTGGCCAGCGGCGTCGAACAGCGCTTCGAACTGCTGGCCACCAGCCCCGAGGCGGGCGAGCGCGACCAGTGGCAGGAAAGCTTCGACCTGAAGCGCGGCGACGGCGCCACGCTGACCCTGCTGGTGCGCGGCGCGACCCTGCCCGGCGGTTCCAGCCTGATGGTCTTCGACGACATCACCGAAGTCGTCTCGGCCCAGCGCAGCGCCGCCTGGGCCGAGGTGGCGCGGCGCCTGGCCCACGAGATCAAGAACCCACTGACACCGATCATGCTGTCGGCCGAACGCTTGCAGCACCGCCTGGCCAGCAAGCTCGAAGGGGCCGACCAGGCCCTGCTGGCGCGCTCGGTGAACACCATCGTCAACCAGGTTCAGGCCATGCAGACCCTGGTCAACGAATTCCGCGACTACGCCCGCCTGCCGGCCGGCGACATGAAGCCGCTGGACCTCAATGCGCTGGCGTCCGAGTTGCTGGGCCTGTATGGCCAGGCCCAGGACAACGGCCTGTTGCGCGGCGCGCTGACGCCCGACCTGCCGCTGATCCTGGGCGACGCCACGCAACTGCGCCAGGTCATCCACAACCTGGTGCAGAACGGTCTGGACGCCGTGGCCGACCGGCCCGACGGGCTGGTCGAACTGCTGACCTCCATCGCGCGCGGCGAGCATGGCGAGTTGCGCGCGGTGCGCCTGACCGTCATCGACAATGGTCCGGGCTTTGCCGACAAGGTGCTCAAGCGCGCCTTCGAGCCCTACGTCACGACCAAGACCAAGGGCACCGGCCTGGGCCTGGCGGTGGTGAAGAAGATTGCCGACGAACACGGCGCCCGCCTGCGCGCGGCGAACGTCCATGCCGGTGACGAAACCGACGGCCCGGTGACCGGGGCCCGCGTTTCGCTATCATTTTCAAACTTTGTCGCTGCTCCGCTGGTGAGCAAGACCTCTGCAACGGGCCCCTGAAGCGATGGCAACTATCCTGGTAGTCGACGACGAGTTGGGCATCCGCGCCCTGCTGTCGGAGATCCTCGCCGACGAAGGGCACACGGTCGAGTTGGCCGAAAACGCGGCGCAGGCGCGCCGGGTGCGCGAATCGCTGCGGCCCGATCTGGTGCTGCTCGACATCTGGATGCCCGACGTCGACGGCGTCACGCTGCTGAAGGAATGGTCGGCCAGCGGGCAGTTGTCGATGCCGGTCATCATGATGAGCGGCCACGGCACCATCGACACGGCGGTCGAAGCCACCAAGTACGGTGCCAGTGCTTTCCTGGAAAAGCCCATCACCCTGCAAAAGCTGCTGCGCGCGGTGGAGCAAGCCCTGGTCAAGCCCGCGCAACGCCTGACTGCCGCACTGGCCGGCCAGCGCAGCGATGAGCTCACGCTGAGCGAACTGCAACCCCACAGCCCGCCCCTGGGCACGCCGTCGACACCGAGCAGCACCCACAGCGAGGGGCCACGTGCCGAGCAGAGCTTCGACCTCGACCGCCCGCTGCGCGAAGCGCGCGACGCTTTCGAGAAAAGCTACTTCGAGTTCCACCTGGTCAAGGAAGGCGGCAGCATGACCCGCGTGGCCGAGAAGACCGGCCTGGAGCGCACCCACCTCTATCGCAAGCTCAAGCAGCTGGGCGTGGACCTGTACCGCAACCGCCGCGGCGGCACCTGACGCCCTTCGGGCTATACTTGGCGGCTACGCACGGCCTGGTAGCTCAGTTGGTAGAGCAGCGGATTGAAAATCCGCGTGTCGGTGGTTCGATTCCGCCCCAGGCCACCAAACTTGCGTCCGACGAGGTTCGTCGGAATCCGAAAAGCCCTTCGTCTTCAGTGACTCAGGGCTTTTTTCATGGCTGGCCTTCTGGCTGCTGGCGGCAACCCACGGACATGCCAAGAGTTACTCCGTCTTCCTGCTGCCCGAGGGCCGCTACCGGATGACGCCGCTGTACGACGTGATTTCGTTCTGGCCGGTCATCGGCAAGGGGCCGAAGCACGGGCCTTGGCCATCCGCGAAGCCGGCGATGGTCGACCGTGTCGGGCCAGCGTCGGGTGACCGCTGATCCGCGACACGGCGGCCAGGCGGATGGGCTGACGGCGCAACGAGCCCCCGCTGTTGAGGCAACATCACACGCCAGCCCAGCCCAACCGAAACCCGAAGGAACCCCATGCCACGCGACCTTGAAGCCAGCGACAACGCCCACTCGCCCGACGAGTACACCCGCCGCGGCTTTGTCACCGCCTCGGTGGCAGCTGGGCTGTCAGCCGCCAGCGGGCCAACGGCCGCCGCCGATCCGCCCACCGTCGAGACCGACGTGTCCATCCAGACCGCCGACGGTCTGTGCGACGCCGCCTTCTTCCATCCGCGAGCCGGTGCCCATGCCGCCGTGCTGATCTGGCCCGATGCCTTCGGCCTGCGCCCTGCCCTGCGTGACATGGGCCGGCGCCTGGCGGCACAAGGCTATGCCGTGCTGGTGCCCAACCCCTTCTACCGGCTGGCCCGCTCGCCGGTCTTCGAGACCGCAGCCACCTTCGACTTCCAGGACCAGGCGGCGTGGGGCAAGCTCAGGCCGCTGATGGGTTCCGTGGGTGCCCCGGGTGCGGCAGAGCGGGACGCGGCCGCATTCGTCGCCTTCCTGGATGCCCAGCCCCAGGTCGACAAGACGCGGAAGATCGGCACCCAGGGCTACTGCATGGGCGGCCCGCTGGTGGTCAGGACGGCCGCTGCCCTGCCCGACCGCATCGGCGCCGGCGCTTCCTTTCACGGCGGCGGCCTGGTCAGCGACAAGCCTGACAGCCCGCACCGGCTGGCCCCGAAGATCAAGGCGCGCATGTACTTCGGCGTGGCCGCCAACGACGATCAGAAGCAGCCCGAGGCCAAGGACAAGCTGAAGGACGCCTTTGCGGCCGTCCTGAACCCGGCGACCGTCGAGGTCTACCCGGCCCAGCACGGTTGGTGCATGCCCGACATGCCCCTGGAGGGCGGTGCCGCGATCTACAACCAGCCGCAAGCCGAGCAGGCCTGGTCCAGGCTGCTGGCCCTGTATCGCAAAGCGCTGGCATGAAGCAGGGTCAGGCCAGCCCCACAGGAAAACGCATGAGCAGCAGGCATTTCGCCCGGTTTGGGGTCGGTTCCTGCCTGCTGCAAACGCCAGACGGCCATGTCGGCGTGCACGCGATGTGCCCCAAGAAGATCTTCACCGCCAGCAGCACCCGACGCTGAAGGCGCAGCAGCCCCACCACCCGCACGGGCCGGGGCGAACGTCACCGATGAGCGGCAGCCCGGCCCCGCCCGCCTAAGGGGCGGTCTTGTAGACCACGCCCGACTTCATGACGAAAGCCACCTGACGCAGGGCTGTGATGTCGACCAAGGGGTTGCCGGGGACGGCGACCAGGTCGGCGTAGGCGCCGGGACGGATGACGCCCAGCTGGCCTTCCTGACGCAGGATGCGGGCGCTGACCGTGGTGGCCGCCTGCAGGGCCTGCACGGGCGTCATGCCCAGGCGCACCATCCACTCCAGTTCGCGGTAGTTGGTGCCGTGGCTGAAGACGCCGACGTCACTGCCGTTGCCGATGACGACCTGGGCCGCCCGGGCGGCCTTGAAGGCCTTTTCGGACTCCAGCATGCGCGCCGAGGGCGGCGTCTGGCCATCGACATACTGCCGCGCGTACTCGGAGACGGCCACCGCGGCCGTGAGGGTGGGCAGCAGCGCCACGCCGCGCTGGGCCATCAGCTGGAACACCTCGGGCGTGCCGCCGTAGCCATGCTCGATGGAGTCGACACCGGCCAGCACCGCGCGGCGCATGCCCTCGGCCGTGGCTGCATGGGCCGACACCGGGCGGCCGGAATCGTGGGCGGCTTCGACCAGCGCCTGCAGTTCGGCCAGGCTGAAGGTGGGCCGGGCTTCACCAGCCGGGCCCCAGCGGTAGTCGGCATAGACCTTGATCCAGTCGGCGCCCCGGCCGGCCTGCTCGCGCACCGCGCGCACGATGTCAGCCACCCCGCTGACCTCTTCGGCGCCTTGCGGCAGGCAGCAGATGTCGGAACGCAAGGCGCGCGGTCCGGGCCCGTAGGTGCTGGTGGCCACCAGGGCCCGCGTGGCCACGAACAGGCGCGGGCCGGGGATCAGGCCTTCGTCGATGGCACGCTTGAGGCCGACGTCGGCATAGTCGGCGCCTTCGGTGCCCAGGTCGCGCAGGGTGGTGAACCCGGCCAGCAGGGTCTCGCGCGCCTGCACACCGGCGCGCAGGGTGCGCAGGGCCACGGACTCCTTCAGCACCTGGTCGTTCCACGGCGTTTCGTTGTAGGGGTGCAGGAACAGGTGCGCGTGCAGGTCGATCAAGCCGGGCAGCAGCGTGTGCTGGGGCAGATCGATCCGCCGCGCATCCTTGGGCACGTCGAAGCTGCCGATAGCGCCGACCGCCGCCACGCGGTCGCCCTGCACCAGCACCTGCCAGTCACGGTGCAGTTGCTGGTCCTGGGCCGTCCAGACCTGCGCGGGGCGCAGCAGCGTCGGGGTTGAGGGCGGAACCGATGGTGGCGCAGCGGTGCACAGCGCAGACAGCAACGCCAAAGTGACCGCCGCGATGCACCGGTCCAGCCTGGGCAGGGCGGTCATGCCGTTCGATGAGGAGAGCAGATTCATGGGCTGTGCGCTCCAGTACAGGTGGCTGCCATTCTGAGCCACGCGGCGGGTGCGTCCAGCGCACCGACAAGATCGCCAGATCGGCTTGTCAACCGATCGGCGGCGAGCACGTTGTTTCGAGGCGCGGCAGCGCGCTCAAGCGCCAGATCATCCCGATCGCTTGAAGTTCCAGGGTAGACCCGGATGCCAAGTCAGCCGTGTTGCCCACACCACCACCCAACCCGAGAGCTACCCATGACCAAGTTCCTGAGCGCCCTGATCCTGACCGCCTTTGCTTTCAGCGCCCAAGCCGCTTCGCACGCCGGTGGCGCCCCGATGAAGGCCGACGCACCCGCCGCCGCCGCCAGTGGCGCCAAGAAGGAAAAGAAGGCCAAGGCCCACAAGGAAAAGAAGGCTGCTGCAGCCGCCAGCGCCGCCAAGTAAAGCGTCGGATTTCCTGCCGAAAAGGGCTGCAGCCTCGCGCTGCGGCCCTTTTTGCGTTCCGGGCTCCGCCTGACCGCCTGACCGCCTTGGGGTCGGTCAGCGGACTGAACGTCAGGACAGGACGATGACCACGCTGCCGTCCAGGGCCTTGGTGCCGTCGGGCAGACCATTCCGGGGCCAGGCCTGCGAGTTGCACTACGCTTGCGCCATGTTGATATGCCCTTGGTCGATCTTTCCGTCCGCTGTCTCCCGCCGTCAGGCGTGGGGCCTCTTGCTGAGCCTTGTCTGTGCCATGACCACCCTGCCCGCCCAAGCTGCCGACCCCGAAAAGCACGAATTCGTCATCCGCAACTTCAAGACCGAGTCGGGGGCCGTGCTGCCCGAGGCGCGCATCGTCTACGGCACCTACGGCAAGCTGAATGCCGCGGGCGACAACGCCGTGCTGCTGCCCTCGCATTACATGGCCCAGCTGGGCGGCTACGGCTGGCTCATCCGGTCCGACGCCGCGCCCGACCTGGCGCTCGACCCGTCCCGGCTTTTTCTCATCACGACCGAACTCTTCGGCAACGGCCGCTCCTCATCGCCCAGCAACACACCGGCGCCGTTCGACGGACCGCGCTTCCCGGTGATGACCATCCGCGACAACGTCGAGGCCGTGCACCGCCTGCTGGTCGAAGAGCTGAAGGTCAGCCACCTGAAGGCCGTCATCGGCTTTTCGATGGGGGCGCAACAGGCCTTTCAGTGGGCGGTGTCGCACCCGAACTTCATGGACAAGATCGTCGCCACGGCGGGCACGGCCAAGACCTACGGCCACGGCATCGTGCGCCTGGAAGGCCAGGTGTCGGCCATCCAGGCCGACCCGGCCTTCGCTGCCGGCGACTACCGGTCACCGCCCGAAAAGGGCCTGCAGGCCTTCGGCATGGTCTGGGCCGGCTGGCTGTTCTCGCAGGAATGGTGGCGCAAGGAGATGTGGCGCGGCACGGGGCGCGGCGATACGCTGGCCGAAGTGATCCACACCTTCCGCACGCGCTTCATCCCGGGGGCCGACGCCAACAACCTGATCCTGCAGATGCGCAGCTGGCAATCCCATGACGTCGGCGCCACGCCGGCCGGCGCCGACCACCCGGCTTACGGCGGCGACGTCGAAGCCGCGCTGCGTTCGATCCGGGTGCCGGTGCTCTACATGCCGTCAGAGACCGACCTGTATTTCCCGCTCGGCGACGCGCGCTACGAGGCGGCCTTCATCCCGCGCGTGCAGTTCACGCCCATCCCCTCGCTGTGGGGTCACACGGCGGGTGCGGCCAGCAACCCGGCCGACAAGCAGTTCATCAACCAGGCGCTGGCGAAGTTCCTCGGCCCCTGAGCCGGGTGTAGGCGGCCGGCGCAGCGCCGGCCTCAGATCGGGGCACCCGGCGGCACGCTGGGCAGGGCGCGCAGCTTGACGCTTTGCGGGTTCGCCAGATAGCGCGTGATCAGCTCGGCGGCCTGCGCCCGGCCGGCGCCCTCGGCCCCCGGCGCGGGGTGCTTGAGCAGCCATTGCGCCAGCTCGGCGCTGCGCTGGCGGACCTCGGCCTGGACCGGTGGGTGCAGCTTGCCGGCATCCAGCAGCGCCAGCAGGCCGTCGAGCACGACCCAGTTCGCGGTGCTCTGCACGGCGGCTGCGGCGGGCGCCGCACCGCGGCCCGCAGCGGCCTGCCAGGTGCGCTGCAACAGCAGGCCCAGCACCTGCGACACGCCGGGCTGTTGCGCGTCGCGCGCGTGCTGCCAGGCCAGGCGGTTCAGGCGTTCCGGGTCGAGCAGCATGGCCGTGAAATGCGCGGCCGCCGACTGCGCCGCGGCCAGCGCATCGAAGCGCGTGCCCATCCGGTTCGGGAAGTACTCGCGGCCGCGTTCGTAGCCTTCGGCGGGCGAGGCGATGAGGTCCAGCACCGCCCCGGGCAGCAGCAGCTGCTCGGCGCGCAGTGCCTCGACCAGCCGCGTCAACGCCTGGCGCTGCACAGCCGGGGCGACGGCCCGCGACCCGGCCCGCACGGCCCCGGCGCGCACGTCGGCAGCCTGGCCGTATTCGAAATCGGCGCCCCCCAGCAGGTGGGCCAGCGCCTCACCCTGGTAGCGGTGCAAGAGGTAGACGGGCACCAGCCGGGCCTCCAGCTCGCCGGTCTGGCGATCGGGCGGCAGCACGGCCATCGAGAAGGTCTGCAGCGCGCGCTGGCGCACGGCCATCAGCTGGTCCCAGGTCTTGATCGGGTCGGCGCCGAAGTCCCAGACGGCGCCGTCCGGGTGCTCGGTCGACGATTCGCGCGCATCGCGGTCGCCGACATACAGCAGACCGCGGGCCTTGGCCTGGGCACGCAGCGCGGCCAGGCCCTGCGCCTCGGTACCCGGCGCGAACTCGCCATAGACATGCTGGACGATGAAGTCGTCCCACGGGCCGACGCCGACGCCATAGGCCTCGCTGATGTCGACCTCGCCGGCCGCGTCCAGCTTGACGATGGGGTGCGGGTAGTCCATCACCGACCCGTTGCCAGCCCGGCTGGCTGCGAAGTTGTGCGCGAAGCCCAGCGTGTGCCCGACCTCGTGGGCCGCGAGTTGGCGCAGCCGGGCCAGCGCCATGTCCAGGGCCTGCTTCTGCCGCGCTTCGCCGCCGCGGCGGTAGGCGGCCAGCAGGCTTTCGGCGATCAGGATGTCCTGGCGCACGCGCTGCGAACCCAGCATCACCACGCCCTTGACGATCTCGCCGCTGCGCGGGTCGGCGACGCTGGCGCCGTAGGACCAGCCGCGCGTGGCGCGGTGCACCCACTGGATGACGTTGTAGCGCGCGTCCATGGGGTCGGCGCCCTCGGGCAGCATCTCGACGCGGTAGGCGTCCTTGAAGCCGGCCGCCTCGAAGGCACTGGCCCACCAGCGGGCACCGTCCAGCAGCGCACTGCGCACCGGCTCGGGCGTGCCACGGTCAAGGTGGTAGACGATGGGCTTTTTCACCGGGCTCGGCGCCGCCCCCGGGTCGGTCTTCTCGAGCCGGTGGCGTACCTGCCAGCGCAGGTTCAAGCTGTCGGCCAGCGGCGTGCCGAAGTCGGCGTAGCCCACCGACAAGCCGCCCGACCCCGGGTGGTAGGCGCGCGGCCGGTAGCCGGCGGCCGGCAGGGCGATCAGGCTGATGTGCTGGCGCAGCGTCAGGCTGGTCGGGTCGGCGGCCGCTTCGCGCACGAAGGCGCCGTCGCCGGGGCCGTCGAAGGTCAGCACGGCCTCGAGTTCGGTATTGGCCGGGAAGTTCTTGCTCTGCTCGACGAGCACCGCGCTGCGCTTGTCGTCGACGCGGTACAGGCCCTGCTGGGCGCCGCGCAGCCGCCGCGCCACGCCGTGCCAGTCAGCCAGCAGGAAGCTGGAGAAATCGACCAGCTCGGTGCCGCCTTCGCTGGCCAGGACCTCGCCCGACCAGAGCACCGCCGCCGCGAAGGCCTCGACCACGCTGGCGGCCTCGTCCGGGTTGGCCGAAGTGGCCTTGAAGCGGGTGTTTTCCTGCACCAGGAACAGCCGGCTGCCGCGTTTCTCGAAGTGCACCAGCCGGGCCTGGCCGGGTTGGCCCCGATCGAGGCCGATGTCGTTGGAGCCCAGGCCATAGGGCAGCGCGCTGAGCAGCAGGAAGGGCTGTTCCAGCCGCCGCACGCCCAGCAGGATGCGGCCGCGCGCCGGGTCGCGCCAGAGGTCGATGAAACCCGGCAGGTGCTGCAGTTTTTCGGTGAGCAGTCTCAGCGAGGCCGCAACGGGCGGGCTCGCGGGTGGCCCCGCCGGCACCGCCGTCTGCGCCTGAACGGCGAACATCCACCCCGCCAGCAGCCCCGCCAGCACGCCCTGTCGCCATCCCGTCATGTTCCACCCCCGCTCAACGCATGGGGCCCGATGCTAAGGGCCGCGCCGCAGGCCGACGGCGCCGGCTCTGCGGCGGCCCCGAGGCGGTCCAGGGCAGGCCGATCCGCCGTCCCTGTCAGGGCTTGAGTTTGGCGCCCGCCAGCTGCGCCACCGCGGCCAGGGTCGTCTGGGCCGCGTTCAGCCCGAGCAGGAAGTCCTTGTCCGAGAACGACGCATACAGGTCGGTCGGCTGGTGCCAGTGCGGGTTCCAGCCGGCGCCGATCTGCTGGCCGCGCTCGTTCTCGCGCAGCGAGATGGCCGGCACCTCGTTCATGAAGGGCGTCGAATCGGTGTTGGTCATGTGAAAGCCGACCGCCGCGGGGTAGTTCGTCGCGTACTTGTCGTTGGCGGCGCGGAAGGCCCAGGCCAGCTTGGCGGCGGCTTCGGCGTACTTGGCGGTCGACTGGTACTCGATGTTGACATCGGCCTCGGCGCGCTGCTCCTTGGGCGGCGCGTAGACCGGCTGGCCCTTGGCGTCGAGCACCGGCTTGCCGTTGGCGTCCAGCTTGGGCACCGGCATGCCGTGGTCGAACAGCATCATGTCGTGCTGGATCATGCCCAGCCATTTCGGCTCGGGGTAGCGGCCCGAGCCCTTGGGCGACTCGATGCCTTGCAGCCCCTTGCGCTGCTCCACATAGGCGCTGGCCCCTTGCAGGCCGGTCTCTTCGTTGTTCCACAGCACGAAGCGGATCGAGCGCTCGGTCTCCACACCGGGGCGGCTGAAGATGCGCGCCAGCTCCATCACCAGGGCCGTGCCCGAGCCGTCGTCGTTGGCGGCTTCACCCCAGCCGATGCCGTCCATGTGCGCGCCGACGATGTACATCTCGTCGGGCCGCGTGCTGCCGACCTTGGTGCAGTAGACGTTCTCGCGCGGCGACGTGCCCTCGGGCGTCGGCTCGGCGTTCAGCGCGCGCAGGCGCTCGTCGGGCTGGGCCATGGCGTCGGTGTTCACCCCGGTCGGGCCACGCCGGCCGAACAGGGTGCTGCCGCCCTGCCCGGCCGGGCCACCGGCGCGGGCCGGCTGCGGCGTGCCGGGCGTGCGCCGCGCGGGTTCGGTGTACAGGTACTGCAGGCGCTCGGTGTTGGTGCAGCCGCCGGCCTTCAGCTGGGCCTCGATCCAGTCCAGCGCGCGGCGGTTGCGTTCGGTGCCCTGGCGGCGGTCGCCGAACTGCGTCAGGCCCTTGATGGTGGCCTTGTACTTCTCCAGGTCGAGCTGACCGACGAGGGCAGCCACCGGGTCAGCCGGCTCGGCAGCGGGGGTTTGCGCGTAGGCGGCAGGGCCGGCGCAGCACAGCGCCAGGATGAGGGCGACGGCCCGTGGGCGGTCGACGATGGGGTGGGCGTGGCGGGTCATGTCGATGAGAGGGTTCAAGGTGGGGTGGACTGCGGCGGCATGAGGATAAGAGATTCGGCGCGGCGTTCCGGGTCGCCGGCGAACCCCGCTAGCATGGCTGCAGCGCCTGGACTGGCCATGGCGCGTGGGTGTACTCAAAGGCTGTCGATGAACCGGATGTTTCCTTGCATTTCTGGGTCCGCCTGCGCGCTGGGCCTTCTGGGCCTTCTGGGCGCGCTCAGCGCCCTGCCGGCTCTGGCGCAAGACAGCGGCCCGAGCGCCAGCGCCTGGGGCAGCAAGAAGTCGTCCTGGCTGCTGCTGAAGGACGGCCAGCGCGACGAGGTCTTCGCCTTTGCCGAAGGCTACAAGGACTACCTGAACGTGGCGCGCACCGCGCAGACCTCGACCACCGAACTGCTGCGCCGGGCCCAGGCGGCGGGCTTCGTCGAGTTCAAGGAGCCCGGGCAGGTCCGGCCCGGCGCGCGCCTGATCCTGCCGGCGCGCGACCGCGCGCTGGTGCTGGCCGTGGTCGGCAGCAAGCCGCTGACCGAAGGCTCGCGCCTCGTCGGCACCCACCACGACAGCCCGCACATCGACCTCAAGCCGCGCCCGGTGGTGCCGGCGGCGCAAGGCGGCCTGGCGCTGTTCAAGACCGTGTACTACGGCGGCATCAAGAAGCACCAGTGGGGCAACGTGCCGCTGGCCCTGATGGGGCGCATCGACACACCCGAAGGCCGCAGCATCGACGTTTCCATCGGCCTGGCGCCGGGCGACCCGGTGTTCGTCATCGGCGACAACGCACCGCATTCCGACCGCGACCTGCGCACCCGCACTTACCAGGATGTGTTCAAGGGCGAGGAACTCAACCCGGTGGTGGGCAGCGTGCCGGCCGAGAAGTCCAGCGTGGTGGCCGAGGTGCTGCGCGCGCTGAAGGACAAGTACAGCATCCAGGAAGAAGACTTCGTCAGCGCCGACCTGCAACTGGTGCCGGCCACGCTGCCGCGCGATGTCGGCATCGACCGCGGCCTGCTCGGCGCCTACGGCCAGGACGACCGCCTCAGCACCTGGTGCGCCGCGCAGGCCCTGCTGGCCGTCGAGGGCACGCCGGCCTTGACGGCCCTGGCCTACTTCTCGAACCACGAAGAGGTGGGCTCGATCAACAACACCGGGGCGGCCTCGCAACTGCTGAACGGCGTCTATGCCCGGCTGGTGGGCGCGCAGCGCGGCGCGGCCTATTCTGACCTCGACCTGCGGCAGGCCCTGCGCCGCGCCCAGGTCGTCAGCGCCGACACCAACGACGGCCTGAACCCGCTGTTCCCGGAAACCAGCGAAGCGACGAATTCGGCCAAGGTGGGCTATGGCGTGACGATCAAGCGCTACGGCCGCGGCTTCGACGCCAATTCTGAATACACGGCGCGCATCCGCGGCATCCTGGACGGAGCCGGCATCCCCTGGCAGACACAGACGCCCAAGGTCGACGTGGGGGGCGGCGGCACCATCGGCGGCTTCATGTCGCGCGAAGAGATGGAGGTCATCGACCTGGGTGTGCCGCTGATCAGCATGCACTCCACCTTCGAGATGTCGAGCAAGGTCGATGTCTGGAACTTCTACCGTTTCATGAAGGCCTTCTACACGGCCCGCTAGGGGTCCGGCGCCGGTAGGGCTGGGGCCCTGGCGCGCTGACGCGGCACACTGCGGGAACAGCCACTTCCGGCAAGGCCTGCACCATGGACCGCCTCATCCCCCACACGCCCGGCCGCGGCGGTCAGGGCAAGATCGTCAGCGCGGCCGAGGCCGTCGGCCTGATTCGCGACGGCGACACGCTGGCCACCTCGGGCTTCGTCGGCATCGGCTTCGCGGAAGAACTGGCGCTGGCGCTGGAAGCGCGCTTTCAGGCCACCCAAGCGCCACGCCAGCTGACCCTGGTCTATGCCGCCGGCCAGGGCGACGGCCACAAGAAGGGCCTGAACCACCTGGCCCACGCCGGCCTGCTGAAGCGGGTGATCGGCGGCCACTGGGGCCTGGTGCCTGGCCTGGGCCAGCTGGCGGTGACGGGCCAGGTCGAGGCCTACAACCTGCCGCAGGGCGTGATCAGCTGCCTGTTCCGCGACATCGCCGGCGGCCGGCCGGGCCACCTCAGCCGCATCGGACTGGGCACCTTCGTCGACCCGCGCCTGGGCGGCGGCAAGATGAACGACAACACCACCGAAGAGCTGGTGGAACTGAGCTTGCTCGGCGGCAGCGCATGCCTGTTCTACAAGGCCTTCCCCATCCACGTCGCGTTCATCCGCGCGACCACCGCCGACGCCGATGGCAACCTGACGATGGAGCGCGAGGCGCTGACGCTGGAATGCCTGTCCATCGCCACCGCCGCGCACAACAGCGGCGGCATCGTCATCGCGCAGGTCGAACGCATCGCCGAGCGCGGCACGCTGAACCCGCGCCAGGTCAAGGTGCCCGGCGTCCTGGTCGACTGCGTGGTGGTGGCGCGGCCCGAAAACCACTGGCAGACCTTCAACACGCCCTACAACCCCGGCTACAGCGGCGAGCTGCGCGTGCCGGCCAGCAGCAGCGCTGTGTTGCCGATGTCAGACCGCAAGGTCATCGCCCGCCGCGCCGCGCTGGAACTGCGCGCCAACAGCGTCGTCAACCTGGGCATCGGCATGCCCGAGGGCATCGCGGCGGTGGCCGTCGAGGAAGGCGTCATCGACCTGCTGACGCTGACCGCCGAGCCCGGCGTGATCGGCGGCATACCGGCCAGCGGGCTGGACTTCGGCGCGGCCATCAACACCCAGGCCATCATCGACCAGCCCTACCAGTTCGACTTCTACGACGGCGGCGGACTGGACCTGGCCTTTCTGGGCTTGGCGCAGGCCGACGCCGAGGGCAACCTCAACGTCAGCAAGTTCGGCCCGCGGCTGGCCGGCGCGGGTGGCTTCATCAACATCAGCCAGAGTGCCAAGAAAGTGGTCTTCGTCGGCAGCTTCTGCGCCGGCACCACGCGCAAGTTCGTGCAGCAGGTCGAGCACCGCACCTTCTCGGGCGCGGTGGCCCGCGCGCACGGGCAGACGGTGCTCTACGTCACCGAGCGTTGCGTCTTCAGGCTGGGTGCGCAGGGGCTGGAACTGATCGAGATCGCGCCCGGCCTGGACCTGCAGCGCGACATCCTGGCGCAGATGGATTTCGCGCCGCTGATGCCGGCGCCGCCGGCGCTGATGGACGCCCGCCTGTTCCGTGCTGAGCCGATGCAACTGCGCGCCGAGATGCTGCGCCTGCCGATGGAAGCGCGCTTCGCCTTCGACACCGAGCAGGGCGTGTTCTTCGCCAACTTCGAAGGCTGCACGGTGCGCAATGCAGCCGACGTGGCGCAGATCCGCGCGCTGCTGCTGGCGCAATTGCAACCCTTGCAGCGCAAGGTGCCGGCCATCGTCGGCTACGACAATTTCACCGTGCTGCCCGATGCGCTGGACGCCTATTTCGACATGGCCCGCGAAGTCGCCCAGGCCCACTACAGCCGCGTCAGCCGCTACACCACCAGCGCCTTCATGCGCGCCAAGCTGGGCGACGCGCTGCGCCAGCGCGGCGTGGCGCCGCACATCTTCGAGAGCGCGCACGAAGCGCGCCAGCACCTGAACGGGCTGGCCGCGCGCCCACCGGCGACGGGCGGTGACTCGGCTTCGTGATCGCCGCGGGCTGCAGCGTCCCAGCGAATTCGGCAGTCAGCCGGCGCCGAACAGGCGGGCGTCCCAGACCACCGGCTCCGGTGAGCGGGTCACGATGGTGCTGAAGGCCGGATGCCGCGGGTTGATGAGCACATTGCCTTCTCGGCGTGCGACGACCGAGGGCACCACCAGCACCGCTGTTCGCAAGCCGCTGATCCAGGCGTCGCCCAAGGCCCGTGCCACGCGCAGGTCGGCATGGTCCCAGCCGGCGGGCAGGCTGTTCTCGTCGTGGTGCTCGACGGGCAGCGCCTGGGGGATGCTGATCGCGACGGCCACATGCGTGCGCGGCACGCGCCCGATGCCGGCATGGGCCAGGCATTCCAGCATCGCACCCGCGTAGGACCGGTTGGCGTAGACGACGCCCAACCCCGGTGAATTCCAACGCCCCCCGACCAAGGAAGCCCCCAAGGGGCTGAACGGCTCAAAGCGCCCGTCGGCGATGCGCCAGGCCTGCCAGGACGGCGACCCGGCGCGGACCTTGCCCTTCGATATCGCCCCGACCGTGACGCTGGGCCGCGACGCCATGGAACAAGGACCACAGCAGGTTCTCGACGCGGCGTGCCCCCAGTTCCGTCAGCGCCACCTCGATGGGCCGCTTGCCGCCCAGCATGGCGTGGCCGGTGGCCAGGAACGCCCTGGCGTCGCCGACGTCGTCCCAGACATGTTCTGCGGTGGCGATCACCCGCGCCAGACGCTCCACCCGCTCGCCTTCCTGCGGCTTCAGGTCTGCACCCCGGCGGTGGAAGGTGGCCGACGGGATGACCCGCTGCATCAGGGCCGCCGCATCGGGTGAGGTGCCGTACACATGCCGCGCCACGGCGCCCAGGGCCGTCTTGGGCAGACCGGCTTCGACCTGCTGATCGAGCTGCGCGATGGAAGTGACCTTGCCGCGCAGGCCCAGCACCTGGGCGATCTTGTTCGGTTCGACGACGGCTGCGTACATGCTGGCCTCTCAGTTGGTCGGACTGAATTTATCAGATGGCAACTTGTCGTGGCTGAACACAGCCGCCCGGCAGCGTGCTTCGTGCGGCGGCGCCGGCCGGCCGGCGACGCTACTTCGTGATGCCCACCTGCTGCATCATCCAGGCGAACTCGAAAGCCCGGTCGCGCAGCGCGTCGTAGCGGCCCGAAGCGCCGCCATGGCCGGCCGGGTCCATCTTGATCTTCAGCAGCAACGGGTTGGTGTCGGTCTTCAGCGTGCGCAGCTTGGCCACGTACTTGGCCGGCTCCCAGTACATCACCTGGCTGTCGTTGTAGCTGGTGGTCACCAGGGTGGCGGGGTAGGCCTGCTGGCTCAGGTTCTCATACGGGCTGTACGAGCGCATGTAGTCGTGGGCGGCCTTCTCGTTGGGGTTGCCCCATTCCAGGTACTCGCCCACCGTCAGCGGCAGGCTGGCGTCCATCATGGTGTTCATGACGTCGACGAAGGGCACCGCCGAGTGCACCGCCTTGAAGAGTTCGGGCCGCAGGTTGGCCACCGCGCCCATCAGCAGGCCACCGGCGCTGCCGCCTTCGATGACCGTGCCGGCGCGCGTCGTCCAACGGTCCTTCTGCAGGCTTTCGGCCACGTCGATGAAGTCGTAGAAGGTGTTCTTCTTCTTCATCAGCATGCCGTCGTCGTGCCAGGACTCGCCCATCTCGTCGCCGCCGCGGATGTGGGCGATGGCGTAGGCGAAGCCGCGGTCGAGCAGGCTCAGGCGGGCGCTGTTGAAGCTGGCCGGCGTGCCGTAGCCGTAGGAGCCGTAGGCGTACAGCCAGAGCGGCGCACTGCCGTCGCGCGGGCGGTCCTTGCGGTAGACGATGGACACCGGCACGCGCACGCCGTCGCGCGCGGTCACCCACAGCCGCTCCGACGCATACAGCTGGGCGTCGTAGCCGCCCAGCACGGCCTGCTGCTTCAGCAGCGTGGAGGCCTTGCTGGCCAGGTCGAGGTCGAACACCGACGACGGGGTGATCAGGCTCTGGTAGCCGTAGCGAAAGCGCGTGGTGTCGTACTCGGGGTTACGGCCGGGCGCTGCGCCGTAGACCGGCTCCGCGAAAGGCACGCTGGACCAATTGCCGCTGGCGAAGTCGTGCACCCGGAAGCGGACCAGACCCTCGGACTTCTCGGTCAGCACCAGGTGGCCGCGGAACGGCGCCACCGACTCGATCAGCACGCCCGCCTGGTGCGCCACCAGCGGCTTCCAGTTGGCGGGCGAGGGGTCGGCCAGCGGTGCCGTCACGACCCGGAAGTCCTTGGCGTCGCGGTTGGTCCGGATGTAGAGCAGGCCGTCGCGGTGTTCGACCTCGTACTTGTGACCCTTGCTGCGCGGCAGCACGGTCTTGAAGGCGCCCTTGGGCTGGGCGGCAGCCAGCAGGCGGGTTTCCCAGGTGTCGGTGGACTGGACTTCGAGCACCAGGAACTGCTTGTCCTTGGTCCGCCCCAGGCCGACGCGGAAGAGCTCGTCCTTCTCTTCGAACAGCAATTCCGCCGGGGCGGCCGGAGCCAGGCGCCACAGGCTGTCCGAGCGCTTGGACACCGGGTGCTCGGTGACGTAGAAGACGGTGGCGTTGTCGGCAGCCCATGCGACGCTGGTCACGCGTTCGGCCAGCGGGCCTACGACCTGGCCGCTGGCCAGGTTCTTGCGGTACAGCTTGTATTGCCGGTAGCCGGTGTCGTCCACCGTGTACAGCAGGCTGCCGGCGTCGTCCGACACCTGGTAGTCGCCGATGCTCAGGAAAGCCTTGCCCTGGGCCATCTCGTTCTGGTCGAGCAGCACCTGCTCGGGCGCCTGCGGGTCGTAGGCCAGCGTGGCGCTGGCCAGACGCCGGCAGCGTATGGGGTACTGCTGGCCCTCGACCGTGCGGTTGTAGTAGTACCAGGCACCCTGGCGCACCGGCACGTCCAGGTCGGTCTGCTGGATGCGGCGCAGCATTTCGTCGTAGAGCCTGGCGGACAGCGGCGCCAGCCCGGCGGTCAGCGCTTCGGTGTAGCTGTTCTCGGCCTTCAGGTAGGCCAGCACGGGTGGGCTGTCTTTCTCGCGCAACCAGAACCAGGGGTCGCTGACGGCTTGCCCATGCCACTGCACGACATGGCTGACGACGGGGGCAACGGGCGGCTGCGGGGCGGTTTGGGCCAGAGCGGCAGCCGAGCTGGCGCCCAGGGCGATGGCAGCGGAAAGAACCATGTTCATCACGTCGACTTTCTCGGTTGGGCGCGAACCCCGGCGCAGGGTCCTGCGCTGGATGATGGCCGATCAGTCGGCCAGCGCGCCAGTGGCGGCTTCAATGCGCTGCATCAACTCGGGCGTCAGCTGCCCGATCACGGCCAGCGCGCCCAGGTTGGCGTGCAGCTGCTCGACGCGCGAAGCGCCAGTGATGACGGTGCTGACTCGAGGGTTCTGAGCCGCCCAGGCGATGGCCAGTTGCGCCAGCGTGCAGCCCAGTTCGGCGGCGATGGGTTCCAGCAGCGCCACCGCCGCGTTCTTCGCCGGGTCGACCAGGGCCTCGCGCATCCAGGCGGTGTTCTCCAGCGCACCACGGCTGCCTTCGGGCACGCCGTGGCGGTACTTGCCCGTCAGCAGGCCGCTGGCCAGCGGGCTCCAGGTGGTCAGGCCCAGGCCGATGTCGTCGTACAGGCGGGCGTACTCCTGCTCGACCCGCCGGCGGGCGAACAGGTTGTATTGCGGCTGCTCCACCACCGGCTTGTGCCAGCCGTGGCGGTCGCACGCGGCCCAGGCGGCGCGGATGTCAGCGGCGGCCCACTCGCTGGTGCCCCAGTACAGCGCCTTGCCCTGGCTGATGATGTCGCTCATCGCGCGCGCCGTCTCCTCGATCGGCGTGTGCGGGTCGGGACGGTGGCAATACACGAGGTCGACGAAGTCCAGGCCCAGGCGCTGCAGGCTGCCGTCGATGGCCTGCATCAGGTACTTGCGGTTCAGCGTGTCCTTGCGGTTCACGGTGTTGCCTTCGCGGTCCAGGCCCCAGAAGAACTTGGTGCTGACCACGTAGTTCAAGCGCGGCCAGGCCAGTTGCTTGAAGGCCCGACCCATGATTTCCTCGCTGCGGCCCAAGGCATAAACCTCGGCGTTGTCGAAGAAGTTGACGCCGGCGTCAAAAGCGGCGGCCAGCATTTCCACGGCCGAACCGGTGTCGACCTGGTTGTGGTACGTCACCCAGGAACCCAGGGACAAGGTGCTGACGCGCAGGCCACTGCGGCCGAGACGGCGGTATTGCATGGTGTTGGACGGACGAAAGGGACGGGCTGGCAGGCTAACGCAAAGACCAGCGCCTTGCCGGCTCCATGCCGGCGGCCCGCGGTGGCGGCTCAGCCCGCCGCCAGAGCCCGCAGCAATCCCAGCGCCGAAGCCGCCGACAACAGGTGGGGTTCGAACTGGTCGCTGCCGCCGAAGCGCAGAAAGGACTCACGACCGCGGGCGTCGGCCGCCGCGAAACCCATCGTCCAGTGGGCGAACAGGCGTTCTTCGATGGGCTGCACCTCCAGCAGCACGATGCGCCGGTGGCGCGTGTCGGCGGCGATGCGGCAGAAGGCCTCGCTGACGGCCTCGCGCCGGCCTTCCAGCGCCTGCAGGAAACAGTTGTGGTCGAACACCAGCATGCCGGTCAGTCGGCGGCGTTCGTTCGCCGTGCGGGCGTGGTCGACGATGGCCTGCACGCCGGCAGGCGTGAGCGGGTCGGTGGACGTGCTGGCGTAGATCAGTCGGGTGAGCATGGCGGGCTCCGGTAGCCCGCGCCCGGCCGGGTGTCGGCGGACGCGGTCGGTGGGGTCTGAAGGGTGTCCAGCCTATGCCGACTGGCAAGCGATCAAGCCAGGGACTGGCGGGTTGAGGCCCGTCAAATCAGCGCTTCAGTCGGTTTGGGAGCTGCCGATACTGTTTTTGTCGAGCCCCTGACACATCCGCAACAACTACGCCATGGACAAAGTTCTGTCACCCGTCATCATCGATGGTCAGCCGTCCACCGCAGCCACCCCTGCAGGCGCTGCGCTGGGCGGCCGGCCATCGCTGAAGGCGGTGGCGCAGGGCGGGCTGTGGGCGACGTCGGGCCTGGTGGTCTGGGCCGGTCATGCCGCCTGGGCAACCCTGCCCTGGGCTGCCCTGGCCTTGCTGACCGTGTTGCCACCCGGCGCCGCCTGGCTGCGCCGCCGCCGCGCCGCTGCATCGGGCGACGAGACCCAGCAGGCACGCGCTGCCACGCCGGCGCAAGCCACCGCCGCGCTGCTGGCCCGGCTGGACGAAGCCGCCCACACCTGGACGGCGCACCTCGGCACGGCGCAGGCGCAACTGCGTGAGGCCACCGAGCAACTACTGCAGGGCTTTGCGCAGATCCTCGACCAGCTCGACACCATCGTCGAACCGCGGGCCGGGACCACCGCCGGCAGCGTCGACGCCCGCGCCGCCGTGCTCGAGAACTGCGAGACGCAGCTGCGCGGCCTGATCGAGAACTTCCACGGCTTCGTGCAATCGCGTGAAGAAGTGATGGGCTCGGTGCGCACCCTGTCGGGCGCCTCCAGCGGCCTGCGCGACATGGCCGAAGACGTGGCCAAGCTGGCGCGCCAGACCAACCTGCTGTCCATCAACGCCGCCATCGAGGCGGCGCGCGCTGGCGAAAGCGGTCGCGGCTTCGCCGTCGTGGCCACCGAGGTGCGCCGGCTGTCCACCGAGTCGGGCGACACCGGGCGGCGCATCGGCGAACGCGTCAACGACTTCGGCCAGCACATGCAGGCCGCGCTGGCCCAGGCCGCACAACACACCGAGCACGACGCGCAGGTCATCCAGCACAGCGAGGACACCATCCACCGCGTGGTCGGCCAGGTCGACGATGCCGTCAGTGCGCTGAACCAGCGCGCCGCCGACCTCAGCCAACGCGGCGCGCTGGTCAAGACGCAGGTCGAACAGCTGATGGTGGCCTTCCAGTTCCAGGACCGCGTGCACCAGATCGTCGACCAGGTGAACACCTCCATCCACTCGGCGGTGGCCTGCCTGGCGCAGGCGCTGCCCGGCGGCCAGGCCCCCACGGCCGCTGCCTGGCAAGCCCTGCTGAGCGCCGGCTACACCACCGACGAACAGCGCGCCGTGGGCGCCGGGCCCGCGGCGGCCCGCGGCCCTTCGGCCAGCGCCCCGGCCAGCGCCCAGGCCGCCGCCGAAACGACCTTCTTCTGAACAGCACCCACACCCCATGTCCAAGACCATCCTGATCGTCGATGACTCGAGCTCCCTGCGCATGGTGGTGCGCCTGGCCCTGGTGCGGGCCGGCTACGAGGTGCTGGAGGCCGGCGACGGCCAGGAAGGCCTGGCCGCGCTGGAGAAGGCGGGCAAGGTGAACCTGATCGTCAGCGACGTGAACATGCCCAACATGGACGGCATCGCCTTCGTGACGCAGGTCAAGCAGCACCCGCGCCACAAATTCGTGCCCGTGATCATGCTGACCACCGAAGGCCAGGACGACAAGAAGCAGCAGGGCCGCGCCGCCGGCGCCAAGGCCTGGATCGTCAAGCCCTTCAACCCGCCGCAGTTGCTGGACGCCGTGTCCAAGCTGATCCTGCCCTGAACCGGGCCACCCGCCACCGCACGGAGCACACCATGGCCCGACGCACCCAAGCAAATACCGCCATGCCGCTGGCCCTGCCGGCCGAGCTGACGATCTACACCGTGGGCGAACTGCACCCGCAGTGGCTGGCCTGGCTGCAGCAGGGCGCAGCCAGCGCACCGGCCGAGTTGCAGGCCGCAGCCGTCGAGCAGGTCGACGGCGCGGGGCTGCAGCTCTTGCTGTCCTTGTCGCGCGCCCTGGCCGAACGCGGACGCGCCCTGCGCATCCACTCGCCCAGCGAGGTGTTGCGCAGCGGCTGCGCGGCGCTGGGCCTGAACGCATGGCTGCAGGGCCACGCTGAGCCGGGTGTCGCCGCATGAAGCCCGACCACGCCAAGGACCCCGACCTGAGCTTCATCCGCGAGGTGCTGCCCGCCTTCATCAGCGAAGCGCAAGAGCAGATCGAAAGCCTGGAACAGTTGCTGCTGCAGCTGGAAGACGCGCCGGGCGACAGCGAACTGCTCAACGCCCTGTTCCGCTGCGCCCACACCATCAAGGGCTCGGCCGGCATCTTCGGCTTGAACCGCGTGGTGGCCTTCACCCACCACGTCGAGAGCCTGCTGGACCGGCTGCGCGAAGGCCAGATCGAACTGACGCCCGCGCTGAGCACCCTGCTGCTGCAATGCAACGACCAGTTGCGCACGCTGATCGCCCAGGCTGCTGCGGCCGAAGAAGACGAAGCCGTCGAGACGCGGGCGGCTCGCGCCGCCCTGGTCGAAAGGCTGCAGGCCACGGCCGGCGCCAGCGCCATCGCCATCGCCATCGCCGGCCAGGACGCCGCGCCCGACCCCGGCACCCCGACGCGGGCCTCGTCGTCGCGCTGCTGGCATGTCTGCGCCGCCTTCGGCCCGGACACCTTCCGCAACGGCATGGACCCGATGGCCCTGCTGAACTACCTGCGCGGCCTGGGCGAGATCACCACCCTGGCGTGCGACAGCGCCGCCGTGCCGGCGCTGGACCAGCTGGACCCCGAGACCTGCCACCTGGCCTTCGAGCTGGATCTGGAAACCGGCGCCTCGCGTGATGAGATCGAAGGCGCCTTCAGCTTCGTGCGCGACGACTGCACCTTGCAGGTGTTGGCCCCAGACGCCACCGCCGAAGCCGACGCCGGGCTCATCGACGACCTGCCCGACGACCCCCGGCTGGGCGAGACCCTGCTGGCCCATGCGGGCGTCAGCCCGCAGCTGCTGAACGCCGCGCTGAACAAGCCGGCCCAGGGCAAGCCGGCGGCGCCCAAGGACCCTGGCGTCGAAGACACCAGCGGCCGCTACATCCGCGTGCAGGCCGACCGCCTGGACGCGGTGATCAACCTGCTCGGCGAGCTGGTGATCGCCGGCGCCGGCGCCGCCCTGCTGGCCCGGCAGACGCGCCAGAGCGCGCTGATCGAAGCCAACGGCCAGATCAGCCGGCTGGTCGAGGAAATCCGCAACGGCACGCTGCAGCTGCGCATGGTGCCGATCGGCGAGACCTTCAGCCGCTTTCGCCGCGTGGTGCGCGACACCGCGGCCGAACTCGGCAAGGACGTGCTGCTCGACATCCAGGGCGGCGAGACCGAGCTGGACAAGAGCATGGTCGAGCGCATCGCCGACCCGCTGATGCACCTGGTGCGCAACGCGCTGGACCATGGCCTGGAAACCCCCGAGCAGCGGCTGGCCAGCGGCAAGGCCGGCCAGGGCAAGCTGGTGCTGAGCGCCTGCCACGACAGCGGCAGCGTGCTGATCCGCATCAGCGACGACGGCCAGGGCATCCAGCGCGAAAAAGTGTTGCAGCGCGCCTGGGAGCGCGGCCTGGTGGATGACGGGGTGCGGCCGTCCGACGCCGACATCGACAAACTGATCTTCGAACCCGGCTTCAGCACCGCCGAGAAGGTCACCAACCTGTCCGGCCGCGGCGTGGGCATGGATGTCGTGCGGCGCAACATCGAAGCGCTGCGCGGCACGGTCACGCTGCACAGCGAGCCGGGGCTGGGGTCGCGCATCGACATCCGCCTGCCGCTGACGCTGGCCATCATCGACGGTTTCCTGGTCGGCGTGGCCGACTCCAAGCTGATCTTCCCGCTGGACGCGGTGGTCGAGGTCATCGAGAACCGCGCCGCCGTCAGCGAGACCGACGAGCGCGGCCGCGGCTACGTCGAACTGCGCGGCCAGGTGCTGCCGGTGGTCAGCCTGCGCGCGCTGTACGCGCTGGAAGGCCCCGAGCCCGAGCGCACCAGCGTCGTCGTGCTGCAGGCCGGCGGCCGCCGCTACGGCGTGCGGGTGGACCAGTTGCTGGGTCAGCACCAGACCGTCATCAAGCCGCTGGGCCGCATGTTCCGCAGCCTGCGCGGCATGGCGGGTTCTTCCATCCTGGGCAACGGCGAGGTGGCGCTGATCTTCGATGTCACCGCGCTCAGCCAACTGGCGGCCGAGCCGCCGGGTTCCTCAGCCCGGGTTCCGAGAAACCAGGCCGAGACCGGCCACCCGAACCGCCAAGCCCACGTCAACCACAACGCCCACCACGGCCGCAACGCGACCTTCTCAGAACAAGGAACGACGACATGAACGCACCCACCACCTCCTGGATGGCACGCCTGCTGGCCGGCGCCGAGCTCGACGCCGCGCGGCAACAGACGGCAGCCGCCACGGCCGCGGCGCAAGCCGCCGAAGCCGCGCGCAGCGCCGCCGAGGCCGAGCGGGCCGACACCGCCGCCACGCTGGCCCAGCTGAAAGCCAGGCTGGACGCCGTCGAGAGCGAACTCAAGGTGCGCACCGACATCATGAACCTGACCAGCATCGTCTCCGAGGCCGACAAGAAGGGCGACATCCTGTGCGTCAACGAGAAGTTCCTGGAGGTCTCGAAGTACCCCAAGAACGAACTCATCGGCCACGGCCACAACACCACCCGCCACCCCGACATGCCCAAGGAGGTGTTCAAGCAGATGTGGCAGACCATCGGCCGCGGCGACATCTTCCGCGGCATGGTGAAGAACCGCGCCAAGGACGGCACGCCCTACTATGTCGACGCCGTCATCGCGCCCATCCTGGGCGAAAACGGCAAGCCCATGAAGTACCTGGGCGTGCGCTACGACATCACCGCCGCCGAACTGGAGCGGCAGAACGCCAAGGGCATCCTCGACGCCATCGACCAGAGCTATGCCTACATCGAGTTCGACCTCGGCGGCCACGTGCTGCTGGCCAACAAGAACTTCCTCGGCGCTCTGGGCTACACCTTCGAGGAAATCAAGGGCCGCCACCACCGCACTTTCGTCGAAGCGGGCTACGCCAGCAGCCATGAATACGCCGACTTCTGGCGCGACCTGAACGCCGGCAAGCCGCAGAACGACGTCTTCAAGCGCATCACCAAGGCCGGCAAGGAGATCTGGATCCAGGCCGTCTATGCGCCGGTGAAAGACGAGATGGGCCGCGTGTTCAAGATCGTGAAGATCGCCACCGACGTGACGGCGCAGATCAACGCTTCGCGCATGCTGGAGCAGGCCGTGGAACAGGCCCAGGGCGTGACCACGGCGGCCAAGAACGGCGACCTGACGCAGCGCATACCGCTGGACGGCAAGAGCGGGCCGATCAAGGCGCTGTGCGAAGGCGTGAACGTGCTGATGGAGACCACCGGCGTGATCTTCGACGACGTCGGCCGGGCCTTCGGCGCGCTGTCGGCCGGCGACCTGACGCAGCGCATCACGCGCGACTACGACGGCGTCTTCGGCCAGGTCAAGGACGACGCCAACGCCACCAGCGAGAAGCTCAGCGCCATCATCGAGGACGTGGGCCGCGTGTTCAGCGCACTGGCCAGCGGCGACCTGACGCAGCGCATCCAGCGCGACGCCGAAGGCGTGTTCGACCAGGTCAAGAACGACGCCAACAGCACCTGCGAAAAACTGTCCAGCATCATCGAAGAGGTGCGCAGCGCGGCCGACGCGCTGACCGGCGCAGCCAACCAGGTCAGCGCCACCGCGCAGAGCCTGAGCCAGAGCGCCAGCGAGCAGGCGAGTTCCGTCGAAGAGACCACCGCGTCCATCGACCTGATGAGCGCTTCCATCACGCAGAACAGCGACAACGCCAAGATCACCGACACCATGGCCACCAAGGCCAGCAAGGAAGCCGGTGAGGGCGGCAGCGCGGTGACGCAGACGGTGCAAGCGATGAAGCAGATCGCGCAGAAGATCAGCATCGTCGACGACATCGCCTACCAGACCAACCTGCTGGCGCTGAACGCGGCCATCGAGGCGGCGCGCGCCGGCGAGCACGGCAAGGGCTTCGCCGTGGTGGCCGCCGAGGTGCGCAAGCTGGCCGAACGCAGCCAGGAAGCGGCCAAGGAAATCGGCGATCTGGCCGGCAACTCGGTGAGCACGGCGGAACGCGCCGGCAAGCTGCTCGACGAGATCGTGCCCAGCATCCAGAAGACCAGCGAGCTGGTGCAGGAGATCGCCGCCGCCTCGCAGGAGCAGAGCGCCAGCGTCACGCAGATCGGCGGCGCGATGGGCCAGCTGAGCAAGGCCACGCAGCAGAACGCATCGGCCTCGGAAGAGCTGGCCGCGACCAGCGAAGAACTGAGCGGCCAGGCCGAGCAGCTGCAGCAGTCGGTGGCCTTCTTCACGCTGACGGCAGCCGCAGCACCGGCGCCAGTGGCACGCCGGGGTGGCAAGGCCGATGGCGGCGTCGAGCGCCGCGCGCCGAACTCGCCGCTGCGCGGGGCCAAGCCGGCGGCAGGCCCGCGCGCGGTGGCGACCGCCACCGGCACGCACGGCAACTTCCGCCCGTACTGATGGGCCCCCAAGCTCGCTGGCGCTCGCTACCCCCCAGGGGGGCCGTCCGCCAGCGGCCCGGCAAAGCCGGTTCCGCGGCGGGAAGCTTGATCTTGGCGCGGCATAACGGAGAGACACGATGAGCATCAATAGCGTCAGTACGGCTAGCAGCGGCGAAGCCTCGGCCCAGTACCTCACCTTCACGCTGGGCGAAGAGGTTTTCGCGATGGACATCCGCACCGTGCGCGAAATCATCCAGGTCGGGCCGATGACCACGGTGCCGCTGATGCCGGGCTTCGTGCGCGGCGTGATCAACCTGCGCGGCGCGGTGGTGCCGGTGATCGACCTGCACGCCCGCTTCGGCCGCGCGCCGGCCAAGCTGTCGAAGAAGACCTGCATCGTGATCTTCGACTCGACGCGGATCACCGACGGCAGCAGCGAACGCGTCGAGCTCGGCCTGATGGTCGATGCGGTCAGCGAGGTCATCGAGATCGCGGCGGCACAGATCGAGCCGCCGCCCAACTTCGGCACCACCGTCAAGCGCGACTTCATCCGCGGCATGGGCAAGGTGGCGAATCGCTTCGTCATCCTGCTCGAACCCGACTGCGCCTTCGACATGGGCGAGATGGCCGAGCTGTGCGAAACCGCCCAGCTCGCGGCCTGATGCGAGCGCCGACACGATGCAAGCCACCCTGAGCGACCGCGCCTTCGAGCACATCAGCGGTCTGATGTACGACAGCATCGGCCTGAGCTTCGCGATCAGCAAGAAGCCACTGATCTCGTCGCGCCTGGCCCCGCGCATGCAGCGCCTGGGGCTGGCCAGCTTCGAGGACTACGCCGCGATGATCGAGGCCGACGAGGGCGGCGAGTTCCAGGTGGCGGTGGACCTGCTGACCACCAACGAGACCTACTTCTTCCGCGAACCGGCCCACTACGCGCTCCTGGAAGCAACGCTGGCCCGCGAGAAACCGCGCAGCGCGCGCATCTGGAGCGCCGCCAGCTCTTTCGGCGACGAGGCCTACAGCACGGCCATGCTGCTGGCCGACATGGCGCAGCAGGGCCGCATCGGCAGCGACTGGTCCATCCTGGGCACCGACATCAGCGACCGCGTTCTGCAGAGCGCCGCGCGCGGCATCTTCCCCGCAGAGCGGCTGCGCGACACCGCGCCCGAACGCGTCAAGCGCTACTGCCTGCGCGGCGAGGACGAGAGCGAAGGTCTGGTGCAGATGAGCCCGAAACTGCGCGACCGCGTGCGCTTCGGCCAGCTCAACCTGTGCGAGCCCATCGCCGGCCTGGGCCCCTTCGACGTGATCTTCCTGCGCAATGTGCTGATCTACTTCGACCCGCCGACCAAGGCTGCGGTGGTCGACAGCGTGCTGACGCAACTGCGGCCCGGCGGCCTCTTCTTCATCGGCACCGCAGAAGGCCGTGTGCCCTGCAAGACGCCGCTCACGACCATCGCCCCGGGCGCGTTCAGTAAGCAGGCGGCCTCGTGATCCTCGAAGCCGTTGGCAGCCTGCAGCACACGCTGCACCCCGGTGACGTGGCCTGCGGCGTGCAGGGCGACCGCTTCAACACGCTGCTGGGTTCGTGCATCGCCGTCGTGCTGACCGACCCGCGGCGCACGGTGGGGGCGATCTGCCACATCGTGCACGCCACGCCCGGCAACAGCACGGCGCCGCGCGACAGCGCCTACGGCGACGTCGCGCTGGACCTGATGTACGGGCTGCTGCGCCAGCGCGGCATTGCGCCGCAGCTGTGCGAGGCCTACGTCTACGGCGGCGGCAATATGTTTCCCAGCCTGTTCGGCAACGGTTCGCATGTGGGCGCCAACAACGCACGCTGGACGCTGGACGCGCTGGCCCAGGACGGCGTGCACGTGCTGCACAGCGATGTCGGCGGCAGCGCCTACCGAAAACTGAGCTGGACCGTCGGCCCCGACGCACCGCAAGCCATCGCGGTCGAGGTCTGAAGCCCTTCTCCCCAACTGGAAATCCGATGGCCATCAAGGTGTTCGTGATCGACGATTCGGCGGTCGTGCGACTGACCCTGGCGCACCTGCTGCAGGGCGACGCCGACATCGAATTGCAGGGCAGCGCCCCCAACCCGCTGATCGCCGCGCCGATGATCCGCAAGCAGCGGCCCGATGTGCTGCTGCTGGACATCGAGATGCCGGGCATGGACGGCATCACCTTCTTGCGCCAGCAGATGGCCGAAGCACCCATCCCCACCGTCATCTGCAGCACCCTGACCACCGAGGGCAGCAGGATGGCCCTGGAAGCCATGGCCGCCGGCGCGGTGGGCGTGGTGGCCAAGCCGCGGCTGGGCTTGAAGCAGTTCCTGGAGGACTCGCGGCGCGAACTGGTGACGGCGCTGAAGACCGCGGCGCGCTCGCGACCGCGGCAGACGACGCCGGTGGCGGCCCGGCCCGCTGCAGGCACCAGTGCGGCGGCCGCCGCCGCGCCGCGCGCCGGGCTGCATTCGCTGTCGGTCAACAAGCCGGTGCTCATCGGCAGCAGCACCGGCGGCACCCAGGCGCTGGAGGTGGTGCTGGGCGCACTGCCCGCCGACAGCCCGGGCATCGCCATCGTGCAGCACATGCCCGAGAAGTTCACCGCCATGTACGCCGAGCGCATGAACGGCATCTGCGCGATGCGCATCCGCGAAGCCAAGGACGGCGACCGGCTGGAGCGCGGCCTGGTGCTCATCGCCCCGGGCGGCAAGCACATGCAGTTGCGCAAGAACTCGGGCCACTACTTCGCGATGGTCGCCGACGGCCCGCCCGTCAACCGCCACAAGCCCAGCGTGGACGTGCTGTTCAAGTCGGTGGCCGAATGCGCCGGCGGCGACGTGCTGGCCATCATGCTCACCGGCATGGGCGACGACGGCGCGCGCGGCATGAAGCTGCTGCACGACGGCGGCGCGCGCACCGTGGCCCAGGACGAGGCCAGCTGCGTGGTCTTCGGCATGCCCAAGGAAGCCATCAAGCTCGGCGCGGTGGACCAGATCCTGCCGCTGGACCGCGTGGCCGGGGCCATCCTGCAGTTCGACGCCCGCGGCTGAAGCCCGGCGCGGCGGGCTGGTCACGGCCGCGACAGGGCCCGCGCCGGGCCGCCGCGACAATGCCGCACATGGGAACCATCCACCTCGTCCGCCACGGACAAGCCAGCTTCGGCGCTGCCGACTACGACCAGCTCAGCGAACTGGGCGCCCGCCAATGCCACGCCCTGGGGCAGTGGTTCGCCGCCCGCGGCACGCGCTTCGAGGGCGTGCTGCGCGGTACGCTGAAGCGCCATGCGCAGTCGCTGGCGGCCCTTGCTGAAGGCCACGGCGACGTGCCCGCCGCGCTGGAATGGCCAGGGCTGAACGAGTACGACAGCGAGGCACTGATCCGCGCCGTCCACCCGGGCCCGCTGGCCCAACCCCAGACGTCAGATGGGCCCGAGGTCTACCGCGCGCACTTCCGGTTGTTGCGCGTCGCGCTGGCGGCCTGGATGGCGGGCAACACCCAACCGGTGGGCATGCCGAGCTGGGCCGACTTCGTGGCCGGCGTCACCGGCGCACTGGACCACGTGCGGCAGAACCACGAAGGCGACGTGCTCATCGTGTCCAGCGGCGGGCCCATCTCCACCGCCATCGCGCAGGTGCTGGGCGCGCCCGACGCGACCATGATCGAGCTCAACATGCGCACCCGCAACAGCTCGCTCACCGAGTTCGCCTACACGCCCAAGCGCTGCATGCTGCAGGCTTTCAACCAGATACCGCACCTGGACCACCCCGAGCGGCGCGACTGGTTGACCTACTCCTGAAGAGGTCGGCCCACCCCGACGAATAATCGGGTCCGCAGTCTGGAGGTTCACAGTGGCAAACACAGCTTGGCACATCGCCGTGGTGGGCGCCGGCCCGGTGGGGCTGGCCCTGGCGCTGCACGCGCAGCAACTGCTGCCGCACGCCCACATCACCCTCTTCGACGCCCGCCCGCTCGACCGTGACGTGGCTGGCGACGCGCGCACCCTGGCGCTGTCGCAGGGCAGCGTGCAGTTCCTGCAGCGCCTGGGCGCCTGGCCGGCCGCGGCGGCCCAGCCCATCACCGAGGTGCATGTCTCGCAGCAGCCGCCCTCGCTGGGCGAAGCGCCGGTGCTGCTGAGCGCGGCCGAACTGGGCGTGACGCAACTCGGCGCGGTGCTGAGCTACGGCGCCCTGGTGGCGCCGCTGCAGCAGGCCTGGCTGGCCGCAGCCGCAGCGCAACCCGAGCGCCTGCACACGCGCTTCGGCGCGCCGGTGTCGGCCTTGAAGCCGCTGCCGGGCGGCGTCGAGGTGGACGCCGGCATTGCCGAGCATTTCGACCTGGCCTTGGTCGCCGAAGGCGGCGTCTTCGCCGACCAGGCGCGCAAGGCCGTCGCCGCCGCCTACGGCCAGACCGCCTGGGTCGGCACGGTGACGCTGGACCGGGCGACGCCCGGCCGCGCCTTCGAACGCTTCACCCGGCAAGGGCCGGCGGCCCTGCTGCCGCTGCAGCCCGGCCCAGACGGCACGCAGCGCGCCGCGCTGGTGTGGTGCGTGACCGACGCCGACGACCCGGTGCGCGACCTCGACACCGCGCAGCGCCTGGCCGTGCTGAACACGATCTTCCCGCTGGAAGCCGGCCGCCTGACCGCGCTGTCGCCCTTGAAATCATTCACGCTGGGTTTGAACGCCGAACGCACCTTGGTCGATGGCCGCACGGTGCGCATCGGCAACGCCGCCCAAACCTTGCATCCGGTGGCCGGCCAGGGCCTGAACCTGGGCCTGCGTGACGCCCACGAACTGGTCAGCGTGCTGCGCTGGGCCACGGACCTGGATGCCGCCCTGCAGCGGGTGGAATGGGCCCGCGCCGCCGACCGCTGGGCGACGATAGCCACCACCGACTTCCTGGCCCGCAGCTTCACCTGGGTCCTGCCTGGCGCAGCCGCGCTGCGCGGGCTGGGCCTGGCGGCGCTGCAAGCGTTGCCCCCAGTGCGGGCGTGGCTGGCGCGCCGGATGATGTTCGGCGGGCGGTGATGCCCTGGGGCTGGCGTCATGGGGTCCTGACGCCATGGGGCCAGGTCTCACCGTCCGTTCGGCCAGCACGTAATGGGACGTAATGGGGACGCAGACTTAAGGACGTAATGGAGTCAGGTCTCCCATTTCCCCACCCCATGATCGGGTAAATGGGAGACCTGACCCCTTTCCCAATGGGAGACCTGACCCCTTTCCCTTGTGACCCCTTTCCCTTGCCTTTCCCTTGTGACCCCTTTCCCTGCCTTTCCCCCGCACCGTCTACAGCCGGCGGTGGGCCAGCGCCGGCAGTTGCATGCGGACTTGGGCCAGCCTTGCGGTGTCCACCTCGGCGATGACGAAGCCTTCCCCTACGGCGCGCTCGTCCAACACCACGCCCCAAGGGTCCACGATCATGCTGTGGCCCCAGGTGCGACGGCCGTTGGGGTGGGTGCCGCCCTGCGCAGCGGCCAGCACATAGCACTGGTTTTCCACGGCGCGGGCGCGCAACAACAGTTCCCAGTGCGCCTGGCCGGTGGTGTGGGTGAAGGCGGCGGGCACGCAGATCACGTCGCAGGGTGGCGTCATCAGGGCGCGATAGAGCTCGGGGAAGCGCAAGTCATAGCAGATCGACAAACCGACGCGCAGCGGCCCGGCCTGCAGCGCCACCGGCTGACTGCCCGCGCACAAGGTACGGCCTTCGTCGTAGCTTTCGCGGCCGTTGTCGAAGGCAAAGAGGTGGACCTTGTCGTAGTGCGCGGCCTCGACACCATCGGGGCCGTAGACGCAGCAGCGGTTCAGCACCTGGCCGGCCAGGGCCGTACGCACCGGCAGCGTGCCGCCCACCAGCCAGATGGCGTGCTCGCGCGCGCTGTCGGCCAGGAAGCGCTGGATGGGGCCGTCGCCCGGGGCCTCGGCCAGCGCCAGCTTGTCGGTATCACGCTGGCCCATGGTGCAGAAGTACTCGGGCAGTTGCACCAGGGCGGCGCCGGCGGCGGCGGACTCGGCGATCAGCCGGGCTGCTGCCGCGCGGTTGGCGGGCCACTCGGGGGTGGAAACCATCTGGACGGCAGCGATCTTCATCGACACATTGTGCGGTCAGTCCCGGCCTGCCGCAGCCGCATCCCTGCCATCGGCAGCAAGCCGGTCCGACTGCGCTTATCCTGCACGGGGCCGGCCGCTGCACCGAGGGCGGCGCGCCAACGATGACCCCGAGGGACCCTTGATGCAGACAGCCGAAGCGCAGCCCCTGGCCACAGCCCCGGCCGCGTACAGCCGCTTCGTGCAGCGCATCCGCCGGCGCTACGCCGCCGAACTGGGACTGCTGCCGCCCGGCGCACCCGACGCCGCAGGCATCACGGCCCTGGTACGCCGCCTGCAGGACACCGGCCGCGACCTGCCCTGTGCCCTGCGCGTGGCGCGGCACCTGGTGGTCGAAAGGCTGGCGGTGCTGGACGTCGAAGAGCAGGCCACGCTGGACACCGTCACCCACACCATGACGGCGCTGGCCGAGGCCACGCTGGAACTGGCCCTGGTCCAGGCGCAGACCGAAGCCGATGCCCGCCATGGTGCGCCGCTGAACGAACACGGCCAGCGCATCGAATTCTGGGTCGTCGGCATGGGCAAGCTGGGTGCGCGCGAGCTCAACGTGTCGTCCGACATCGACCTGGTCTATGTCTACGAAGACGACGGGCAGACGACCGGCGCGCGGCCCGTCTCGGCCCACGAATACTTCAGCCTGGTGGCCAAGCGCCTGTACGCGCTGATCGGCGAGACCACCGATGACGGCCTGGTCTTTCGCGTCGACCTGGCACTGCGGCCCAACGGCAACTCGGGTCCGCCCGTCGTCAGCCTGGCCATGCTGGAAGACTATTTCCAGGTGCAGGGCCGCGAGTGGGAACGCTTCGCCTGGCTGAAGAGCCGCGTGGTGGCGCCGCGCGCGGCCGTCACCAGCGGGCGGGCGCTGGCGCTGCGGGCGCTGGTGACCCCTTTCGTCTACCGACGCTACCTCGACTACGGCATCTTCGAAGGCCTGCGCCAGCTGCACCGCAAGATCCGCGACGAAGCGCAGCGCCGCGCCGCCGGCCGGCCCGAACGCGCCAACGACGTGAAGCTGTCGCGCGGCGGCATCCGCGAGATCGAGTTCACCGTGCAGCTGATGCTGGTGGTGCGCGGCGGGCAGTACCCCGAGATCCGCACCCGCAGCACCCTGCGCGGCCTGCAGCGGCTCGTCGGCCGCGGTCTGATGAAGCCCGCCACCGCGCACAAGCTGGCCGCCGGCTACACCTTCTTGCGCCGCGTCGAGCACCGCATCCAGTTCCTCGACGACCAGCAGACGCACGTGCTGCCGAGCCAGGACGATGACCTGAGCTGGATCGCCAGCAGCCTGGGTTTCCCCAGCCCGAACCCCGCCAAGCCGGGGGCCTGCGCGATGCTGGCCTGCTTGATGGAAGTGCGCGAGACCGTGGCCGCCGAATTCGACGCCCTGCTGCGCGACGGCCAGGGCGCCACCAGCGACGGCGGCAAGGCCTGCAAGGGTTGCACGCCCGGCCCGCTGCCGGTGGACAGCGTAACCCTGCTCGAACGGCTGCCGGCCGAACTGGCGCAGCGGCTGCGCCCCTGGGTGCTGCAAGCCCGGGTCCAGGGCCTGCGCGACGACAGCCGCATGCGGCTGGGCCGGCTCATGCAGCGCACCGACGCCGCCTTGCACGACGGCCGTTGCACGATGGCCGCCGCGCTGCGTTTCGTCGATTGGCTCGACACGCTGCTGCGCCGAGAAAGCTACCTGGCGCTGATGGTCGAACGCCCCGAGGTCCACCTGCGCCTCTTGCGCTTGCTGGGGCTGGCCCGTTGGCCGATGCAGTACCTGATGCGCCACCCGGGCGTGATCGACGAACTGGCCGACGAACGCATGCTGCACGAGCGCTTCGACGCGGCAGCGCTGAAGGCCGAACTCGAAGACCGCCGCAACGGCTGGGAGCGGTCGGGCGAAGCCGACGAAGACAAGCTGATTGACACCCTGCGCCGCGCCCACCATGCGGAGGTCTTCCGCACGCTGGTGCGCGACGTCGAAGGCCGCATCACCGTGGAACAGGTGGCCGACGACCTGTCGGCGCTGGCCGACACCGTGATCGATGTCGCGCTGCGCTGGGTCTGGGCGCATTGGAAACAGCGCCACCGCGAAACGCCGGGCATCGCCGTCATCGCCTACGGCAAGCTGGGCGGGCTGGAACTGGGCTACGGCAGCGACCTGGACGTGGTCTTCCTCTACGACGACAGCGACGAGGCCGACAAGCAGGCCGCGCAAACCGTCTATGCCGCCTTCGTGCGCAGGCTGATCACCTGGCTGACGCTGCGCACGGCGGCCGGCGAGCTGTTCGACATCGACACCGCGCTGCGGCCGAACGGCAATTCCGGCCTGCTGGTGACCTCGGTGAACGCCTTCGAGCACTACCAGGTCGACCGCGGCAGCAACACCGCCTGGACCTGGGAGCACCAGGCCCTGACGCGGGCCCGCGTGGCCGCCGGCACGCCCGCGGTGGCGGCCCGCTTCGAGGCCACGCGGCGCGCCGTGCTGACCGCGCCGCGCGACGCCCTCGCGCTGCGCGACGAGATCCGCGCCATGCGCGAGAAGGTGCGCGCCGCGCGGCCGGTGCCCACCGGGCGCTTCGACGTCAAGCACAGTCCGGGCGGCATGATGGATGTCGAGTTCGCGGTGCAGTTTCTGGTGCTGTCGCAGTCGGCCGCGCACCCGGCGCTGCTCGACAACGCCGGCAACATCGCCCTGCTGCGACGTGCCGAAGACGCCGGCCTGCTGCAGCCGGGCGTGGGTGTGGCCGCCGCCGACGCCTACCGCGAACTGCGCCGCGCCCAGCACCAGGCCCGGCTGGACGAGCGCGCCACGCAGTTCGACGCCGACAGCCTGGCCGGGCCACGCGACGCCGTGCTGGCGCTGTGGCGCGCCGTTTTCGCTTGACGGCCACCTGGCGCCAACTCGGCGTACCCGGCCGCGCCTGGCTGGCGCTGGCGGCGCTGCTGGCCGGCGCCAGCGTGGCGGCCTGGTGGCTGCCGACGGCGCAGCTGGACTGGCAGCCCGAGCTGGCGCTGGCGCAACCCTGGCGCGCCTGGACCGCCGTGGCCGTGCACTGGAGCGAGCAGCACCTGCTGGCCAATCTGGGCGCGGCGCTGGCCGTGGCGGTCTTCGGCTGGGCGGCGCCGCTGCCGCTGCGCGCAGCCGGGGCCTGGGCGCTGGCCTGGCCACTGACCCAGGCGGGGTTGCTGGTGCAGCCCGCGCTGGCGCATTACGGCGGCTTGTCGGGCGTGCTGCACGCGGGTGTCGCGGTGGCCAGCGTCTGGCTGGTGGTGACGGCCCGCGGCCGCGCGCGGCTGATCGGCGCCACGGTGTTCGTCGGCCTGCTGCTCAAGCTGCTGGCCGAAACGCCCTGGGGCCCGCCGCTGCGCACCGGCACCGGCTTCGACATCGCCACCGCGCCGCTGGCCCACGCCACCGGTGCGCTGGCCGGGGTGCTCTGCGCAGCACTCTGCCTGCTCATGGCGCGCCGCCAGCGGCCCGTGCCGCGCAGGTGACACCGCCGGCGCTGTCGGCCGCCTAGACTGCCGGCCGCGTCCCCTTCACCCCAAGGAATCAGCCATGACCATCACCCTGTGCGGCCTGCCGATGTCGAACTATTACAACAAGGTCAAGCTGGCCCTGTTGGAAAAAGGCGTGCCCTTCACCGAAGAGCGGGTCTCCACCGGCTCGAAAGACGAAGCCGTGCTGGCCGCCACACCGCTGGGCAAGATCCCCTTCATCCGGGTGGACGGCCAGACCTTGTGCGAAAGCCAGGTCATCGTCGACTTCCTGGAAGCCCGCTACCCGCAGCCGGCGCTGGTGCCGGCCGACCCGCTGGCCGCCGCCAAGGTGCGTGAGCTGTGCACTTTCATCGAACTGCACATGGAACTGGTGGCGCGCGAACTCTACGGCCAGGCCTTCTTCGGCGGCAGCGTCAGCGACGAGGTGAAGGCCAGCGTGCGCAAGCGCCTGACCCGCAACATCGCGGCCTTCCAGCGTCTGGCGCGCTTTGCGCCTTATGTGGGTGGCGCCAGCTTCACGCTGGCCGACTGCTCGGCCTGGGCCAGCCTGCCGCTGGTCGGCATGGCCACCAAGGCGGTGCTGGGTGAAGACCTGCTGGTGGCCGCCGGTGTGGACTGGAAGACCTACAGCCGCATGGTGGGTGAGCGCCCCACGGCCGCCCAAGTGGCCGCCGACCGACAGGCCAGCGCCAAGCCCTGAGCCGAACCCGCTACCCGGTCGGCCGGACGCCGCGAGCCCCCTAGACCGACCGCGGCGCCGCGGCCGCGGCCGCTACCGCCGCCGTTATTTCCTTGCGGTAGCGGTTCAGTTCCTGCACGCTGGCGAAGCTGCGTTCCATCAACAGACCCAGGTTGTGCAGGATGCGCTCGACGACCTTGCCTTCCCAGACCGCATCGAACTGGATCTGCTTGTCCAGCCACTGTTCCAGCCATTCCGGATTGGGCAGGCGGCTCTGGATGGTGTCGCGCGGGAACAGGCCCGCGTTGACATGCAGATTGGTCGGGTGCAGGGCCTGCGCCGTGCGCCGTGCGCTGGCCATCAGCACGCCGATCTTGGCGAAGGCTGCGCGCGCTTCGTCGCCGAACTTGCCCATCGCCCGCTTCATGTAGCGCAGGTAGGCGCCGCCATGGCGGGCCTCGTCCTTGGCCAGGGTTTCGTAGATGGCCTTGATGACGGGTTCGCTGTGCCATTCAGCGGCGCGGCGGTACCAGTGGTTGAGGCGGATCTCGCCGCAGAAATGCATCATCAGCGTTTCCAGCGCCGGTGCCGGGTCGAACTCGAAGCGGATGGCGTGCAGTTCTTCTTCGCTGGGCACCAGGTCGGGCCGGAAGCGGCGCAGGTACTCCATCAGCACCAGGCTGTGCTTCTGCTCTTCGAAGAACCACACGCTCATGAAGGCGCTGAAGTCGCTGTCGTCGCGGTTGTCGCGCAGGAACATCTCGGTGGCCGGCAGCGCCGCCCACTCGGTGATGGCGTTCATCTTGATGGTCTGCGCCTGCTCTTCGCTGAGCCGGCTGGCATCGAAGGCGTCCCAGGGGATGTCACGGTCCATGTTCCAGCGCACCGCTTCCAGCTGGCGGAACAGCTCGGGGTAGAGCATGGCTTTGGGCGTGGCGGCGGTGAGGGCTTCAGCGGGCTTCATGACCATCATTTTAGGCAGGCCAGATCCAAGTTGCCAGCCGGGCCGGGGCGACCCTGACGCCAGCGCATCAAGGCCGCCGCCATGTCATCCAGCCCGTGCAGGGCCAGCACGTCGGGTATCGCCCGGCGCTGCAAGGCCGGCGCACTGCCGCCGGCCCACAGCGAGACCTGCGGCGGCAGCTTGGCGCGCAGTTCGGTCAGGCTGTCGATGACCTGGTTCGGGCTGACGCAGGCCGTGAAGCTCAAGGCCACGATGTCGCTGCGGTAGGCCCGGGCGGCCAGGGCGATGTCCCACACCGGCGTCTGCACCCCCAGCGAGACGCAGCGGCAACCGTCCATCGCCAGCAAGGCCTCGACCATCAGCAGGCCCAGACCGTGCTGTTCGCCCGGCAGGGTGGTCAGCAACACGCGCGGCGCATCGTCACGGTCGCTGGGCGGGATGGCGGCCAGCGCGCCGCGCAGCACCGACTGCACCGCTTCGCTGTAGGCGTGCTCCTCGAAGATCTCCATCTGCCCGCGAATCCAGGCGTCGCCCACCGCCACACTCAAAGGCCCCAGCACGTCGGTGATGAAGCGGTGCACACCGTGCCGGACCAGCAGGCGCTGGAGTTCGTTGCGCAGCGCGGGCAGGTCATGGCTGCGGATCAGCTCGAGCTGGGCGCGCAATTCGACCGACCCCAGGGCCGCCTCGACACCGCGCTGGGGCTGGTCGACGGTCTGCTCGGCCAGGTGCTGCAGCTGGTCCAGCGGCAGCGGGACGATGCGGCCCGGCCGGTGCCCCACGTCGAGCAGGCGCTTCACCACGCGCAGCTTTTCGACCTGCTCCAGCGTGTAGGCCCGCTCGCCCGCGCCGTCGCGCAGCGGTGTCGGGAAGCCGTAGCGGCGCTCCCAGACACGCAGGGTGTCCTTGCTCAGGCGCGTGTCGCGCTCCACGGCGGCGATCGACAGCGTCAAGGGGGAGGAGGTGGACCGGTCGTTCACGGCAGCGTCAGTTCGGGGGTCTTGGGGATAAGGCCGATGCGTGCAGGACGACCAGACGGCTATTCTTCATTCTGATCCGAGTCAATTCGATGCGCAAACAGGACAAGTCCCCGATCGGCCGACAGGGCTGCACGCCAAACCCCCGGGGACATGTCGGCCTCTCGGCGCCGTCCGGCTGGCAAGATTACCATCCAGTCTAAATGAGACTGATCAGTTCACAATGGCTAGCCTTGCACCCAACAGCGCCATCCTGGCGCAGGACCGCTGCGGGCGGCGGCCGTTGCAGCGGAGCGGCGCGATGAAGCGCGTGGCGGTGGTCGGCTCGGGCATCGCGGGTCTGGCCACGGCGCATGCGCTGGGCCAGCAGGCGCAGGTCACGCTGTTCGAGGCCGGCGCCTATTTCGGCGGCCACACGCACACCGTCGACATCACCTTGAACGGCGCGCACGGCCCGGTCACCCACGGCGTGGACACCGGCTTCCTGGTCTTCAACCACCGCACCTACCCCAAGCTGGTTCGCCTCTTCGAGCAGCAGCAGGTGGAAACGGTGGCCTCCGACATGTCGTTCTCGGTGCAGGTGCGCCAGGACGACCTGGAGTGGAGCGGCTGCGACCTGAACACCGTCTTCGCGCAGCGCCGCAACCTGCTGCGGCCCCGCTTCCTGCGCATGCTGGCTGACGTGTTGCGCTTCAACAAGCTGGCCACGGCCATCGCCCTGCGCGGCGCCGATGCCGAACTGGCCGAACCCATCGCCGACTTTCTCGACCGCGAAGGCTTCAATGCCGCCTTCCGCGACTGGTACTTCCTGCCGATGATCGGTTGCATCTGGTCCTGCCCGACCGACCAGATGCTGCGCTTTCCGATCGGCACCATGATCCGCTTCTGCCACAACCACGGCCTGATCCAGGTGGCCGACCGGCCGCAGTGGCACACCGTGCGCGGCGGCGCCAAGCACTATGTCGCCAAGCTGCTGCAGGGCATCCCCGATGCCCGGCTGAACACGCCCGTGCGCAGCGTGCGCCGCATGCCCGCCGGCGCGGACGACCTGCGCGGCCGGGCTGGGGTGTTGGTGGCCACCGACCACGGCGCCGAGCGCTTCGACGAGGTGGTGCTGGCCTGCCACAGCGACCAGAGCCTGGCGCTGCTGGCCGATGCCAGCGAGGCCGAGCGCCGCATTCTGGGCGCCATCCGCTACCACCCCAATCGCGCGCTGCTGCACACCGACGCCGGCGTGCTGCCGCAACGCCGGCTGGCCTGGGCCGCCTGGAACTACGCCCGGGCTGCCGACACCGGCCGCGAGCAGGCTGCCGTGTGCCTGCACTACCTGATCAACCGCTTGCAACCGCTGCCCTGGGCGCAGCCGGTGGTGGTCTCGCTGAACCCCGACCCGGCGCTGATGCCCGACCCGTCAACGGTGCTGGGCGAGTACCACTACAGCCACCCGGTGTTCGACGGCGCCGCCGTGCAAGCGCAACAGGGGCTGGGCGAGATCCAGGGTCAATCGGGCCTGTGGTTCTGCGGCGCCTGGACGCGCTACGGCTTTCACGAAGACGGCCTGACTTCGGGGCTGAATGTCGTGCAGGCCCTGAGCGAACGCTGGCTGCGCGACGGCGCGATCCGCGTGGCGGCATGAACGCCCTCGGCGCGGGCGGTACGCCGGCACGGGCCCAGCTGGGCACGGGCGTGGTGCGCCACCACCGGCTGCGGCCGCGTGACCACGCCTTCGCCTACCCGACCTATTTCCTGATGCTGCCGATGCGCACGCTGCGCAGCGCACCCTGCACCGCGCTGGCGCGCAACCGCCGCGGTCTCCTGAGCTTCCACGACCGCGACCACGGGCTCGGCGGCGCCGATGCGCTGGCCTGGCTGGACGAGCTGCTGGCGTCTGAAGACATCGTCGACGCACAGGGCGAAGTCTGGCTGCACACCTATCCGCGCGTGCTGGGCTACGTCTTCAAGCCGGTCAGCTTCTGGTACTGCCACCGCGCCGACGGCACGCTCGCGGCCGTGGTCGTCGAGGTCAACAACACCTTTGGCGAACGCCACTGCTACCTGCTGGCCGGCACCGAGCTGGGCTACGGCCGCGAACTGCGGGCCCGCAAGGTGTTTCACGTCTCGCCGTTCTGCCAGGTCGAGGGCGGCTACCGCTTCCGCTTCATGCGCACCGCAGACCGCACCGTGGCCCGCGTGGACCACGACGACGCGGCCGGCGCGCTGCTGCAGACCAGCATCAGCGGCCACCTCGCCCCGCTGACCCCGCGCGCCGTGCGCGGCGCCTTCTTCGGCATGCCCCTGATGACCCTGGGCGTGCTGTTGCGCATCCACTGGCATGCGCTGCTGCTGTGGCGCAAGCACGTGCCCTTCGTGGCCAAGCCGGCGCCGCCGCAGGCTTTCGTGACCCGTTGATCACTGTCGTCCAACCCTCCGGCCCGCCGTCCATGACCAGCACCATCGCCACCCCATTCGCCCTGCCCGACACCGCGCCCGCATCCGCACGCGCCCTCTTCCGCTTGCTGCGGCAGTTGCGCGCGGGCTCGCTGGACCTGCAACTGCCCGACGGCTCGCAGGCCCATTTCGGCAGCCACGGCCCGCATGGCGAACACAGCGAACCGCACGCTGCGATCCGCCTGCACGACTGGAGCGTGTGCAGCGCGGCGCTGAAGAGCGGCGACATCGGTTTCGCCGAAAGCTTCATCGCCGGCGGCTGGAGCAGCCCCGACGTGGTGGCGCTGCTGAAGCTGTTCATCGCCAACCGCGAGGCGATGGAGACCATGATCTACGGCAGCTGGTGGGGTTCGCTGGCGTACCGGCTCAAGCACCTGCTGAACCGCAACTCGCGCCAGGGCAGCCGCAAGAACATCCACGCCCACTACGACATCGGCAACCCGTTCTACCGCCTGTGGCTGGACGAGACCATGAACTACAGCAGCGCCATGTTCGAAGGCGATTTCAGCAAGCCCACATCGGAAGCGCAGGCCGCGAAGGTGCGCCGCGCCATTGGCGAATGCGAATTGCAGCCGGGCCAGCGCCTGCTGGAAATCGGCTGCGGCTGGGGCGCGCTGGCCGAGTGCGCGGCCGGTGAATTCGGCGCCCACGTCACTGGCGTGACGCTGTCCACCGAGCAGCTCGAATTCGCCCGCGACCGCGTCGCCCGCGCCGGCCTGGCAGCGCGCACCGAGCTGCGCCTGCAGGACTACCGCGACATCGCCGACGGACCTTACGACGCCATCGCGTCCATCGAGATGTTCGAGGCCGTGGGCCGCGAATACTGGGGCAGCTTCTTCGGCTCGCTGCGCGAGCAGCTCAAGCCCGGTGGCCGGGCCTGCATCCAGACCATCACCATCCGCGACGACCTCTTCGAACGCTACCTGCGCTCGTCCGACTTCATCCAGCAGTACATCTTCCCCGGCGGGCTGCTGCCCAGCCCGCAGGCCTTCCGCGCCGAAGCCGCCAAGGCCGGGCTGGAAGTCGTCAACGAATGCGCTTTTGGCACCTGCTACGCCGAAACGCTGCGCCGCTGGCGGCTGCAGTTCCTGAAGCAGGACCGGCAGGTGCGGCAACTCGGTTTCGACACCCGCTTCATGCGCATCTGGGAGTTCTACCTGGCTTACTGCGAAGCCGCTTTCGACACCGGCAACACCGACGTGATGCAGTTCACCTTGCGGCGGCCGGCGTGAACCGGACACGGCGACTGTGGCTGGCGGCCTTGCTGGCCGCCACCGGGTCGCCGTGGGCCCAGACCACCGGCACCGCGCCCGCGGAGTTGGCTGCACTGCTGCCCGCCGCCCGCCTGCAGGGCCGCGCACGCCTGCGCTTCCTGGGCTTGTCCGTCTACGAGGCGCGTTTGTGGCTGGGCGTCACGCCCGTCGCCGCCGACTGGTCGGCCGCGCCCTTCGCCATTGAGATCGAATACGCGCGCAGCTTGTCGGGTTCGCTGATCGCCGACCGCTCGCTCGCCGAGATGCGGCGCCAGGGTGAGATGGCGCCCGATCTGGCCGAACGCTGGCTGACGACGATGAAGGCGCTGTTCCCCGACGTGCGGGATGGCGACCGCCTGGTCGGCGTGCACACGCCGGGCCAGGGCGCGCGCTTCTTCCTGAATGGCAGCCCGCGCGGCAGCACACTGGACGAGGCCTTTTCGCGCGTCTTCTTCGGCATCTGGCTGTCGCCGCGGACGTCGGAGCCCGCGATGCGCAGTGCCTTGCTGGGATCGGCCCCTTGACCAGCACCGTCGTCACGGCCCCCGCCGCCAGTGCCTGGCAAGGCGGCTGGCTGCAGGGCCTGCGCTACGGCGGCCTGGGCCTGCCGCTGGCTTTCGTGGCGCTGCCGCTCTACGTCATCCTGCCCAGCCACTACGCCAGCACCTTCGGCATCCCGCTGGCCACGCTGGGCGCGCTGCTGCTGGGCGCGCGCCTGTTCGACGCCGTGGCCGACCCGTGGATAGGCCGC
>Ga0136641_1000006_pt1 | contig 89534 bp, 78 predicted proteins | sample EliLak1302023Y_FD_115312 | JGI IMG/M metagenome (GOLD analysis project Ga0136641, IMG submission 115312) | Freshwater microbial communities from Elizabeth Lake, Yosemite National Park, California, USA - 13020-23Y | ecosystem: Environmental > Aquatic > Freshwater > Lake ...
GAAGGTTGTTATGTAATTAGCAAGTCCTTGAGATGTAGACAAGAGTCCTATTGAACTAATGAATTGAACACTACCAAGTCCTGTAATTGTTGAGGCAAGTTCCTGCGGATCAATAAAACTATTGATATAGGTTGTAAGTCCTTGAGCGGTGGATGTAAGCTGTGCGCTGGAAATATACCCAAGAGTCCCTAGATTTTGAAGAGATGAGAATAGAGCTGCTGAGGAGATAAAAGTAGGCGGCACAGAAGACAGGAAACCTAGGCTTCCCAGACCTTGTAAGGACGAAAAAAGAGTTGCAGAGGATATAAAAGTCGACGGTACAGAGGATACATAGCCTAGGGTACCCAACCCCTGTAGAGAACTCGTGAGTTGCGGTGTTGAAACTATGCTTGACAAGTTAAGAGACGAGAGATAACCCATTGATCCCAAGCCTTGTAGACTCGAAAATAGAGAAGCTGATGAAATAAAGGTGGACGGCAGAGATGAAATATAACCCATCGTTCCAAGTCCTTGGAGACTTGAAAAGAGCTGGGAGCTAGAAACAAAGGTGGATGGGATGGATGACAAGTAACCAAATGATCCTAATGTTTTTAATGAGGATAGGAGTTGCGAACTTGAAATATATCCAAGTGTACCGAGACCAAGTGTTGTGCTCGTTAAACTTAGATCTGACGCACCCCCACTTAGAAGTGTTCCATTTAGATATAGTGACCCGTTTGAAAGAGTCAATGAACCAGGTGTATTTGTATAGAGATCCCTAAAAATAAGTGTACTTAGTTGAAGTGAGCTTGCATAAAGATTTGTAAATGACGACAGCGTTGCTGCAGAGAGACCAAAGGTACCCTCATATCTGTAAAAACTAATTGTTGGTGGGGCATTTCCTGCATTAAGATTATTGAAAAATTTCAGAACTCCACCGTCTACATCAAACACCCACGGATATGTACCAGCCGCACTCAATGGGTTTCCTGCTGAATCATACACAATGGTCTGATAGAATCCCGCTCCATAACTCGCTGGAATTGCACTTGTAAGAATATTCAATTCAGGATTTGCCGCTGTCGCATCAGTGAACCAATAAGACTCATATAAGTTAATATGTTTGAGTGTTACATTTATATATTTCACAATATATGGATAAGATGCACTGGTCCAACGCTGACCTTTTGTAAAAGAAAAATCTCTTACAAAATCTGTCGGCACCGCATTTGGTATAGGCTGCTGTAAGATTTGTATGGAAGGAATAATTCTAGCCCGTGAGGTGATCGACTCTTGTGATACAAAAGATAAATCTTGAGTATCTGCGACACCAAAATTTTTTTTGTACAATAATGTGATTTTTTGTGAATCTGATGCCATCCCTTTTTATAGTGTAGAAAAAACATTATGATATGGTTGCTGTAACCTGCGAAAATGCAAAATTACGATTCATGGGAATTCCTATTCTACAAATAATTCGTACATCCTTTGGCGATGGTGTAGAAAAAGATGGTATAAAAAGAGATGGAAATAATATAGTTGGTGACGCAATTGAAGCACCGGAAGTCACTCCACCATACACTTGTTGGTAAGTTCCTGTTGAATCTACAAAATATGTAAGCGCACTAGCTGAATTGGAAATTGTTCCATTCGCATCTAACCAAACAGTTGTAGGCGATGTTCCATCTGTTGGTAGAACTGATGCCTGATCTTCGACTTTATAGTATACTTTGAGTGTGTCAGAAGTTCCTGTAAAAATTAACAGATTGTTTGAGACTGAAATTGCATCAGTGTCGGCTGGAATATAGGTAATTGAAAAACGGAGCTGAGAAAAATTCGTATTTTGATTTGATACTTTCCAAGCAAAGGTTGCGAAACGATGTCCAGATGTTAGAACACTACTGTAGTCCACGGTGTTGAGATCAGTTGCGCTATACTGTTTTGTTCTGTAATCTATATAACAATCTGTTCGTGTTCCTTTTGATCTATGCGCTCCGTTTGTCACCTGCAGTTCGTTCGAAAGGACATAGGCTGGTCCTGAACCTACGATTGAATATTGATGCCAGGTTGTAGTATACAAAAATCCAGTATAAGAATAATTTGTACCATTTGAGGCAAAAATATAGGGCGGTATGTAGGTTGTCCCATCATAATTTGAAAATGACCAGATTCTGCATCCTGCCGCTGCTCCTCCACTATAGAGGGTATTGAGAGATCCTGGAAGAGTTGTATTGATAAGTGTTACAGAAGGTCCATCGACGATACACGGAATAGCTGTGGCTGAAAACGATCCAGAGGTATTTGAAGGATTTGCCGCTGCCACTGACATTGTAATTGATGTAGCGTAAGCTGAGGCAAGAGAATTAAGTTGAAAGGAGCCATTAGAAAATCCGATTCTCTGATTTTGGAGTATCTGTCCGCTATTGGAGCCAGAAACTACATGAGACAAATCTGTTTCAGAAAAGTTCGTCGTAACAGAACCGGCTGTATTTGTGTAAGACAGCATAGGAGACTTGTAGAAATATTGACCCAGGTTTGAAGCGCCAGTAATTGTACTCAGGACCGGCTGTCCAGAAATAACTCTGACTCCTGAAACATAACTATTCGTCGGTGGTGTTCCTACAGAAAAGTTGAATGCCATATCCAAGATCGTGGCTGTTCCTAGAAGACCATCATAGTAAAACGAAAGTTGAGATGTGATCGGTGTAGCAAGCTGTGTCAGGGTAGTTGTGTGAGTATACTGTGTGGGTGTAGCTGAAAAAATTGCCTGTCTAATTGTTACCGTGTTTGAGGCATTTAGATAGAATCCTTGATAGTAAACGGGACTTGCATACTTATCATAGACATTGGTGGGCGTCACTGTAAGATTAGACTGCGTTCCTGCGGCGGGTGTCGCTGCAGGAAAGCCATTAAAGGTGACTGTCGGTCCGGTGACTGATACTGGACCTGAAATTGCTGTGGCTAGCGTAGCAATTCCAGCAGCGGTGGTACCACGATTTGTCAGAATATGTAGAGGGACGACAAAGTTTGCGCTTGTCCAATCTGCATTCGTATTGAGAAGACTCGTTACAGTAATATTATCTGTTACGCGTTTTATGGTTCCACCGAAATATCTAGCAGCAAAACTTACTGATATACCTGAATCTGGACTGAGGTAAGATGTACTAATACCTAGTGTCGATGCAAAGGGTCCAGCAATCGATGCCGAGTTCGTTGCCTTCACATAGAAATTATATTTTGAATCTGGATATAAGTTTGTAGCGTCATATTTTATGACATTACCTTGGGTTGAATCGGGACTGGCGACAAAGGTAAATGGGCTGTTGACGGCGGCAGTCTGGGCATCATAGACTGCTGCTCCATATCTGACTCCAGGAATCGGTACTGAATTAAATGATAAATCATAACGTGATATTGTAGCAACAGAACCTGGGTTCAGTGTATCTGCATACTGAGGCGTACTGAAAAAGAAAGATAAACTCTGATACGTCACATTTGTGCTCTGTAATTTGCGCGGGGCGGAGGGAGGACCGGCTGCCAAAAAGGGCGAAAAAATTGTTGAAGCTATATTACAACCAACATTGTAGTTATTATACCACGCAATCAGTTGCCCGTTGCTAGTTAAATTCGTCAGAGTTGGTGCATAATATACAAATGCATACCGCGGTTGACCATCTTGAGGAAATATTTTTCTTTGAACCCCTGTTGGTTGCACTGTATTTGTTAAAACGGCTCCTGTAATATAATTAGATCCATTATGATAATTTACTATTCCAGTCGATAAGGTTGATATAATTGTGGAGGGATTAATATAAGTCAATTGTGTTGAGAGTACAACATTTAGAGAGGTGATTACGGGAACCCATGGATTCTGAAATCCGACATTAATTTGAGTTGGGTATGTCCACGGAATGAAGATCTCAGAACTCTGAGAAACAGGCGTTCCAAATAATATAGAAGACGGCGGATTGATCAAATTCTTCTGAATCCACTCGTCATTATAAATAAGATTTCCTACTGTTGACGTATATCCTGCGGTACCTAGACCGGCTACTGTACTGGTAAGTTGCGAGGTGGACACGAAATTTGCCTGAACCGTGGAAAGATATCCTTCTGTGCCTAATCCGGCGAGTGTCGACTGGATATTTGACATTGTTACATCACCGATACCACCCGTTCCACCCATAATTGTTGAAATAAACCCAGCTGTACCGAGTCCTGCTACTGTACTTGCAAGAGGTGGACCAAAGGGTAGGTTTGTAAGCTGTGAACCATCGCCTACAAAAAAGGCACTTTTTGTTGTTCCAGTGACGGTGACTGGTCCATCAACGAAGACACTTCCACCAAGTACACGAAAATCACCATATGGATTTAAGGCATCAAATGAAATTGTCTCATACCCGAATTTATTCGAGGGAATCGTTGTTAATAAGTTCGATGGATTAATAGCCGTTAATAGGGTGCCATTTCCGATGAAATTATTTGCCTGCACTGTGCCAAGTATGGTTGCGTTTCCTGCTTCTAACAGACCCGTTGATATACCTGCTACGTTAAATTTTCCTGTCAGTGTTAGTGAAGATGTCAATAGTGCGTCAGTATTAATAACTGAAGTTGAAAGAAGTTGTACTGATGAAATATAGGTGGCTGTAAGTGTTCCTGTACTAATAAAAGGCGCCGCAAGTACACCACTTGCATCACGAATCCAAAAATTTCCCGTGCTCGGCAAAGCATAAGCAGGAATAGAATTAGGATTAAAAAATCCTGATGTCAGATTTGCATTCAAGGCACCCAGGGGAATATTTGAGAGTTGCGAGCCGTCGCCACGGAAGGCTGTTGCCTGTAAGAGACCACTCCCTTGAAGAGCAATTAGAGGAATCGATGATGGAGCATATACTGACGTATTTAAGGTACCAAAAAGCGAGGTTGTAGGTACACTGATTCCAAGTAGGGTAGCATTATTTGTAGAAATCAGCGCCGAGACTGGAATACTTCCTGCAGCAAATAAGTTCGTCGATAATATACCAAATAAAGCAGCCGTAGGCACAGAAATAAGTCCTTTCGCGTCACCTACGAAAGAACCTCCACCTAGAATACGAATGCCCGTATTTGAACTTATATCAATTGCATATTGTGGAGTTGAAATACCACCGATTCCGAGGTGTTTTGATTTCACATTAAATGTGAAAGCCGCCTCACCTGGAAAGAGAGACTGAATGAGATCCCCGTTCACTGTTGAAATAAGTGATGACGGACCAAAATGTACTGTATAGCCCTCGTAGTCATTTGCTACCACAAAACGTTCTTCACGACTACTCACATCTGGAGCTATTTTGGCGAATGAAATCCGACTGTTTCGGACCAATAAATCATTTGTTGAAAAGGCTGCTGCTGCCATCCTCCCTACAGTATGCGGATATACGGAAAAAGAAGATCCTACACACGAAACAGTATGAGTTCTCAGCACGGTTACGAATTAGCTGGAATGACCCGCATGGGTCCAGTAACGGTTCCTAAACATTTACCACTCTGCAACATTACTGATATTTCACCTCTGGCTACACGACCCATTGTCTTACTCGCCACTGCCACAATTACAGATGATAATCTTTTTGCAAACGGTCTTTTTCAGAATGTTTTTGTTTTATATAAAATGTTTGATTCGGCTGGGTGGACTCCGATCTTGGTTGTCAATACCAAGCCAACAAACCTTGAAAAGGTCCCTGAAGTTCTTCGGACAACACGTGTACTCAGTATTGAAGATCTTGTAAAGCAGCCTCTTCCGATCAAGGCTTATATCGAAATTGGAATGAGCATTGATCCAAATCTTCGGCGTTTCTTAAAGATGATTGGTGCGAAGACATTCAAGCTATATCTTGGTAATATCTTGAATATTGATATTGAAACTCCTGTCTTCTATCCCTCGATGAATTTCAGTCATCACGTCGTAGGTGAAATGGATGAAATCTGGGTCTCTCCGCATTATGGACAGCACTCCGAGTACGCCTGTGCCCTTAATCAGGTAGATCCTGCTCAAGAAAGAAAGATAGCACCCTATGTCTGGGATCCTTGCATCTTAACGGATGGAAATCGTCGCAATCCTCAGTGGCGCCCGAGACGAGGCGATGAGAAGGAGACATTTATCGTGATGGAGCCCAATATCAGCTTTCAGAAAACGGGTCTTCTTCCGATCATGGCTCTCGAAGGCTGGTACCGAAAGAATAAGGACTGGAATGGTCAGGTTGTGGTTGTTAACGGTGACCGAATGGCTTCTGTTCCCTTCTTTAAGGAATCTATCTTGAGTACACTCGAGCTTCAGAAAGATGGTAAGTTGGTTATTCTTGGACGCAAGGATATGATAACCATGATGACAGACTATCCGAACGCCACCTTTGTTCTACATCAATGGAACAATGAATATAATTACATGACCCTTGAACTACTCTGGTCCGGATTCCCTGTTGTTCACAATGCTCAGTCTTGGAAGGAATATGGATATTGCTACGAGGGAAATAGCGTGAATAGTATGATTTCCAAAATTTCTTTCGTACGAGAACGCCACGCTGAACTCTTAGAAACATACAGGTCACATGCAAAACTCTTAGCCTGGACACATTCTCCCTACAACCCCGAACTTCAAAAGGCGTGGATTAAACTCGTATGCGGTTAAACCAGTCATATCTGAATACGGGTTAAAAAAAGAATGAAGGTCGGTATCACTGCGAACTTCCAGTTTTCCTTCTTTAGTGGAGGTGGATCTTCAACAACGATTGCCACTGCCGAACTTTGTAAGAAACTCGGTCATGACATATATTTGGTTAATGCCAACGGCACGCAAGAATGGTGGGATGATTGTAAGAATCTCAAAGCAGAGTATCCGAATGTTCTTCATCTCGAGAATCTGAAGAATTCTACTGGCGAACCCCCACTCGATATTTTGTTGGAAGTGAGTACTCTTATGGCAACGGCAGAACTTAGACGAAAGATCGCGAGGCAGTGCATCTGGGTGGTCAGAAAACCTGCACTCCTACATGATATTGAAAATAGTATTTATCCTCTCACATCTACCAAGAGAAACTTAGATGGTTTAACGGCGATCTGGGCTCTTGATCTTGAGGTAACAAAGGACGAAATTGAATACCTAGAAATCCTATCAAAGGGTCTCCCCGTTCGGCATGTACCGTTTGCCTGGTCTCCCAGTGCAATCGAAACTCACAAGAAAGAGGCGGGTACACCCGAGTGGATTCAGGTTCTTTCTTATTTTATTCAGCAGAAAGGCGGAATTCCTCCGTGGTCCATTCATATTTGTGAGACAAATACAAGCGCCAGCAGCAGCTGTACAATTCCCCTTGTGACGCTTCGTGAAATGAAGCGCAAGTCTATCATACCGTTTTCCAACTATAAGATCCACAATGCAGAACATATTGAGAAAAATGACTTTTTTTCACAAAATGTTATGAAGCATTGTCAAATCGATGGTTTAACGGCGACCTTTGTTGGACGTCAGCGAATTATCGATTGGATATATGATCCAGCCTCGGTCGTTTTCTCTCATGTGCGCTTTCGTAGTGTACGCTCCATGTTTCTTGATACAATCTGGTGTGGAATTCCTTTTGTACATAACTCTCAATTACTCTCTGATTTGGGTGCACCTTACTATTATACTGATAATTCTATTATTGAAGCAGGAGCTGCCTTCTCAAAGCTCCACCAGGATTTACTCCAGGGTAAGGGTATGTTTCAGACTGGATTCTTAGAAGCGATGCGGGCAAAACTTCGTTCTGAATTTACTTGCGATTCCGAGCGTGTAGTGAATGGATGGAAGGAGGCTTTTTCTTCCTTACCCGCGGTTTCTGCGCCTGTTTTGGCGCCTGTTTCTGCACCCCTGCCTATGGTTGCCATTGCACCGAAACTAAGTACTTCTAAGAAAACACTGAATGTCCTCTTTACTGATATGTGGGATGGATTCAATCCCGAATACAATATGTTTTTACTTATGATGTATGAAGGTATCAAGTATTCTGATAAGGAGCTTCAAATTCTCGGATTTACTGTGCAGACTCTGCCCAGTGGCTGTGTACCGAATGTACTTATCTTTGGTCCGTTTGGTACCGAATGGAAGAAAGAGGCTTGGAAGGATATCAAGAAGGTGCATTTCACGGGAGAAAATACACAACCTCAGATGGGCGACGGTGTAGTACTCAATCTTGGTTACGCGCATGCGGATTTTGTAGATGAGTCTTACATACGTTTTCCTCTCTGGATGATTGAGATTGATTGGTTCGGGGCGGATACTGAAAAAATCAATAATCCTAAGCCACTACCTGTTGATCGATGCACAAAGGTATATCCAGGTGAAATCGTAGAAAAGACAAAGTTCTGTGCCTTTGTTGTAACGAATCCTTGCAATCCTGTACGCAATAACGCGTTCCATTGGCTATCACAATATAAGAAGGTAGATTCTGCTGGACGACTCTTTAATAATATAGGTGATGAAATCTTTGCTGGTTTGGGCGGCGGCGGTGGTGAACTTAAGAAACATGAATTTTTGAAGAAGTATAAGTTCTGTTTTGCATATGAGAACTCAAGTTCTCCAGGTTATACTACAGAAAAGCTTCTTCATGCGAAGGCGGCTGGATGTATCCCCATTTATTGGGGTGATCCTAAGGTTGAGCGTGATTTTTCATCAGCCGGTTTTATTGATGCGAGAAAAATGTCTTCTCCTGATGAACTCATTCAGGCTGTAAAAACTCTGGATGAGAATCCCTCTGAGTATCTCATGAAATTAGCTGTACCGGCTCTTGATGATTATAAGCGCGACCTTGTTCGTCGGACCTTGAGAGAAGTTTCTTATGGTATCCTCAAGGCGGCGGGCATTGAGCAAAATAAATTGGATCTCATTCCTCAATTTATTGGCGGAAAGTCTAGTGAGGAGGCAGTTGCCATCGGCAGGGAGAGAAATGTCTCCTTCTCTCCACCTGCTTCCGTACCTGTTTCTGAGCCTGTTTTGGCGCCCGTCACAACCCTCAAAGAAGCGCCTTTAAACAAAGTCGAGTCAATTAGTTCTCCACTGGTAATTACATATGCCACGCGCAACTACTTGTCATCTCTTCAACAACTCTTAGCTGGAATTACAATTCAAAAGAAGGGTATCCCTGATATTGAAATACAGGTCTGGCTTACACAGGATGTACCTGAAGATTCTCGCTCTCTACTCAAGTCAAACTATCCAGATGTAAAATTCTTTAGTCCACCTGAATCTGAGTTTCCCCAGGACTTCCCTGACTATTGGAACCCTCAACACTTTGCCTGGAAATGCTGGCTACTAAATTATGTATGTTCATCTCCTCAATATAAGGATCGCCTTGTTCTCTATTTTGATGCAGGCGTATTCTGCTGCAGGTGGCCCAGCGATATGCTCCGCCTTGCCTTCGAGGATGGTGTCTGTCTTCTGGAAGATCCTAGACAGATAAATGATCAATGGTGTCATGATGTATTCAAAAATTCACTACAAATGACAGAGGCTGAGAAGTCCGCGCAGCAAATCGCTGCCAACATACAAGCCTTCAAGGCTGGTCATGCCGCTGCTCTTACATTTTACTCGCAGACTTACAACTTGTCGAAGCAGCGGGCGCTCATTGTGGGAACCAAATGGGAGGGTCTGCGTTCAGGGAAACCCTATGGGCATCGCCATGATCAAAGTATCATGAGTCTTCTTTCTCGCAGAATGGGCTTAACTCGCTATCCTCTGGATAAGGTGTATTGCGATGTCAGTCTGCGTAAGACCTTCATGTCAGGCAAGTCTTTCTACGTTCACAGAGGTCAATTCCAAATTCATAAGCAGTTCACACAAGGAATTGATGATGCTTATGTAATTAATCTGGATCGTCGGGGTGATCGTATGGAAAAATTGTACACGAATAGTCCCTCCCTCGAGGGTCGCCTACAGAGAGTCAGCGCCATTGAAGGACGTGATTTAGTTCTGACACCCCAGCTAGCACGTCTTTTCAAGCCGCACGATTTTCTCTGGAAGAAGGCGATCATGGGCTGTGCTCTCAGCCATCTTGGACTTTGGTGGCAACTTGCCAATGAGAAACAAGAGATTTCTAACTATCTGATCCTTGAAGATGATGTAAAACTACAACCGCAGTGGGAAGAGAGATGGAAGGAGGCGGCAGCACATGCTCCCGATGACTATGATGTCATTTATCTAGGTGGAATTCTTCCTCCTAATCGCGCTGTCTTTGAACAAATCAAGGAACCTGTCAACCCGTATTTCGCACGCGTTTCTCCCAATTCAGTCTTCGGTCAGAACCCACCCAATCGCTATTTCCACTGGTGTGCCTATGCCTATGTACTTTCAAAGCGCGGCGCCGAGAAGATCCTACAACTTCTCCATGCGCACGATGGTTATTGGACGAGCGCGGATCATATAATCTGCAATCATGTAGAACATATGAAGTTGTATTTCTTGAATCCCTTAGTCGCGGGCTGCTATCAGGATGAGGACCCCAAGTATCAGGCGAGTGCTTTCAACGACTTTAATCGTGTTGATGGATTTGATAGTGATCTATGGAATAATGACAATCGTTTTACACAGGAAGACATTACAAATTACACGGCGGCAGCAAATGGATTGCCTATCAATATACCAGAAGTGCTGAGTCAGGTACAACAAAAGGTAGTTAATAAGACACCTGTAAAGCCCTCGGAGAAGCAGGAGACACCTCCTATAAAAGATAAGGATATTCAACAACTTGAAACTGAACTTCCTCCACTCTGGAAAACATATATTGATGAAATAGTTGTTCCTGAAAAGAAAAAAAGTTCGACGGTAAGAAAGGTTGCGATTCAGTGTCTTCAGCAGTGGCAACCTGCGGATTGGACAAACATTGAACTTACTGTTCTACTCGCCTCGTTTCCGTCTACTCTGACCCGATCTTCTGAGCCGCAGCTAGATCCCTCTCCAATGACACTCCAGGCGGCTATTGATCATTGGCTGAAAATGAAACCATCTACAGAGGAGGAGATCAAGTCATGGAGAAGAACACTTGAAGCACTCACAGACTGGAAGGACACGCCTCTCCTGATATCGACACCTCCTGCCCCGAGAAGAAAACGCCTTGTCTGCCTAAAACAGCATAATCTGCGCGGTCCTGAGCTTTACGAAGCAGAATGGCTAAAGCATGTGCTCGGTCCAGATGTACCTCTGCATATTGAACATGTAGATCTTGATGACTCGCCCCCTGTTGATACACCCATAGTTTTCTTCCAAAAGAATCATATAGCAGCATATAATGAGCTTCTGCGCAAGTGGAATGATTCTGGTTGTGACTTTTATATCTTACATTTGAGTGACGAGTACCTCAATGATGATCTTTCCGTTTATTCATTGCCCATGTGCAAGGGTGTTTTGCGTATGTATGAGCGCCCTGGAATGCCCTCTATAGAAAAAGTCAAGGTAATTCCACTTGGCTATCATTTCACAATTGACGGTGGCTCAGAGAATCCTGCTGAGAAGACACCACGTCTCCCTTTCCGTAGCAATCGGTGGTCATTCATGGGCACCAATTGGCAGAACAGACAACAGTTATTAGAGCCGTTTAACAGAATTCAGCCGAATCGCACGGTATATGCAGATTCATGGGAAAGTGCGCAAAAAATTAAGAGAAAGGAGTATCTGGCTGTTCTCTTGGATTCCTATTTTGTACCCTGTCCCGTCGGTAATAATGCTGAGACCTTCCGCATCTATGAAGCGCTCGAATGTGGTTGCGTTCCTCTATATGTAAGAAATGGTGAGAATGATCCTCTTGCCAATAGACTTGTAGAAGAAATAGGCATTTTACCATCGTCGAGTTGGTCTGAGGCGGCAGCTCTTGCTGAGCATTTACTACAGAATATACAGCTCTTGGAAAACTATCGGACGGTTGTACTCAATCGTTGGTTAGCTTATAAGAAGAGAGTGGCTGAAAGTGTAAAAAAGCTGCTAGGTCTCTAAAATACTTTAGTGATTATAAGTCGGTTTTTTAGGGTAAGCAAATCTTGTCTTTTTCTTTAGTTCTCTATCAATCGGAGTTTCCTTTATATTATCATGATTACATGTACCACAATGATCCATATTTGCTAAATCAACTTTAACATCATTAAGAGGCTTATCTGTTCGGCACCAACGTCCTAGAGGAATATAAGTAGGATTCATTCTGCGTAAAGTGCTAAATATTTTGAGGAACATTTTATTGGTTTTCCACCTCGGCTTTGCTCCTTTCAATTTTTGGAAGCAGGGTTAAATAGCATAAATATGTGACTGGTAGACTACAAAATACAGAACCTACACCAAGATGCATAAGATTAGCTAATATATTCATCTGAACTGGATGTATTCCATTTGCGCCAGCGATATATGAAATAATAGTGGCAAGAAGAACAGGACCGAATCCAACAATCGATGCGATCTCTAAAGCCTGTATCTGTGTTACACTGTAAAATTGTGTAGCGGGAATGACCCATGTCATAACGCATCCTAAAGAAGAAACTAGATAGATCATAAACTCACGTGTTGGTATGACACGTAAACTACTCTTAGCATCTTCACGCGGTTTCGGTCCATTCTTATCCACTGGGTGTTCAGCAAATGAAGCTTTGAATGTTCCAAAATAGACATCCATAAACGCAGCATCACTTCCCGCGTAATTACACTCGAAGTATCTGTGATGTAAATAGTGAAACATATCACTTTGAAAGTGATCCTCGTACCCACTGTGGCTAGCAGCTGGACTTAACAGAAGATGTACACCATTCCACAAAAACGCATAGGGAGATACATGTAAGACTAAACTTGGTAGAATACAAGCGTAATAATATAAATGTTCAACTGGATGCATACAGAGACCGGAAAAAGGTTCAATATCCGTATTCCTATGATGGAGACTATGTACTTGTTGGTACAAAGGTCTGTAGTGAAGTAAGCGATGAGCAAAATAGAAATGGATACTGCGCCAAACAGGTATAGCCATGAGCACTGCTAAAAATCTCAAAGAACCATCCACAGTGTTAAAACTGGTAAAATCACTCACGTATGAAAGACGACCTGTTGCCCATAAATAACACACCACGTTTTCATAAACAGTCCAGATAAAGATACCTGACGTTGTCCAAAATGCGTTATGAGCTAGCTTATCCCAACTATAGACGCGATCTGCTATAAAAGGACGATTTGCTAGATTAAAATTATAGAGTGTTAAATGCCAAAATCCGAAGTATCCTAGAACTAACGAAAGCCAGAGAGGTAGACGTTCAGCCAAAAAGTTTAAACTTATAGGCGCTAGAGCGGCAGATGAACTTACACTGAGATCATAAGGTGCTATAAAGTAAACGAGCAAACTAATAGATGCCCATACGAAGTTTGGTGACGTAATCAGTACATGCGGCGCGTTACGCAGCCATGTAAACACGGTTGGTTTGGGCATATCTGTCATTCCTGGCTTAAGATCCTTATTGACATAAAGAGGTGGTTCTCCGAAAAATTTACCACGGGTAAGACCAAACATATTTTGAAAGTCCATCTATATATTCTAAGTAGAAAATAATATAAAAGCTTTATGTAGAATGAAAGGATTTGGCATGTTTTTAGGAACTATGTTTTTTTATATTATTTTATCTTATCTTTTGATGCCTCTTACATTTTATTATCTTGGTGACAAGACTTTAATGTCGGCAGGCAATGGATTCATAGTGGGTAGTATAATCTCTATACTTCTATGGCTTTCCTTTCGCTCCTACATAATTTAAAACTAATTTTTTGTATGTATACACTAGAATGGATACTTTTACAAGTTTATTCTGGCTTAGTGCGATACTTTTTTTTGGTTTATCAGTGTATTTACTCTGTTGTACAAAAAGAACTCCCGTATTTTATGCTCAAATCGCCTCCGGATGCGGTATGTTTATAACTAGCAAAATTGGGCGAAAGTTTTTAGGATTAGACTAAAAACACTTGAGCCGTTGCCACCATGTTTTTTTGGGCTGTATTTGTGGCTTTACTTTTTCACGACTCATGTACATAGATGACCATTCATCAATGGTATATCGATCACCCATACATACATTACAACGAGCACAGATAGGTAGTAAATTATCTATGTTCGTTTTGCCACCTTTTGATTCAGGAATATTATGTCCACTTTGAAAATCAAACACTGTAATTCTGTTCGGACACCAAATAACCGGACATTTCGCCTCAAACACTTTTCCCATTTTCTGTATCCATACAGCTTCTCTCAATGCCGCAGTGATTTTCTCTTTTCGTCCCTTCACTTTTACCTTTGGTTTTAAAAATGGAAGGAAAAGTTCCCTCACCTTGGTTTGCTTCCTTGCCATCTACACCTATTTAAGGCGCAAGCCTTATGTTGTTTTAGAACCATGGATCAAAGTTCGCTGCCTTCCTATCTTAAGAGTATTGAGAGCCTAATTCAGTCTGGGTCGAATCCTGTGCTCAGTAATCCGTCACCGTCGCCGTCACCGTCACCTTCTCCTTCAGGATCTGCACCCCCTGTAGGTCCCGACGGTGCTGTTGCTCAGCCCCTTGTTCTTCGTCAAGCTGATAAGAGCAAGCTGCAGTTTATGCTTGTGGGCACCCACTGCCACCAGTTTACGGGCTACAGCAAGGTCACGTGGGGCATTGTACAGCAGCTGGCGAAGCAGCCTTGGATGCAGGTGACGCACTTTGGTTTCCAGAAGTTTCATGCCATCCCGCCCAACTATCGTCCCTATCCCAGCAACGTTGAGGCGATCGACGCTGCCGCACTTGAGAAGGCGGGTCCGCAGGCGCAGCAGGGTCAGGGCTTCGGTTTCTTCCAGCTTCCTGAGATCATCCGCAAGAAGCAGCCGAATGTAGTTCTGATCTACAACGATATGTCAGTCGTCGCGAAGTTCCTCGAGGAGATCCGCAAGAGTGGAATTCCCCGTAACTTCAAGGTGTGGGTCTATTGCGACCAGGTCTACACGACGCAGCTGCAGGGTTATCTTGATATTCTCAATCGCGATGCCGATGTCGTCTTTGCCTTTACGAATTACTGGAAGAAGTGCCTCAAGGACCAGGGGATCACGCGTCCTCTTGATATCATTCTGCACGGGTTTGACAACAACCAGTTTTTCCCTATGCCGAAGGAGCTCGCGCGTAAGCAGGTCGGGATCCCGAACGATATCTTCCTGTTCCTCAATCTCAATCGCAATCAGCCGCGCAAGCGCTATGATTTGCTGATCATTGCGTTTGTGGAGCTGGTGGTCAAGTACCCGACGAAACCGCTGTTCCTCATGTGCATCTGCGACAAGGGCGAGAAGGGTGGCTGGTGGCTCTTCGAAATCTTCCAGCGTGAGCTCAAGCTGCGTAATGTTCCTACGGAGATGTTCGGTAACCGTCTTATGGTCAGCACACAGGATATGTCCTTCTCTGACCAGGATATCAACATGTTCTACAACATGGCGGACGTGGGTGTAAGCACCTCTGAGGGCGAGGGTTTCGGTCTCTGCCAGTTTGAGCAGATGGGCGTAGGTGTTCCTCAGGTCGTCCCCGATATCGGCGGCTACAAGGAGTTCTGCAATCCCGAGAATACCTCCATGGTCAAGCCGAAGTTCCGTTATTATCTGCCGACTGTCTTCTCACCTGTCGGCGGCGAGGCGTTCGCCTGCGACCCGCACGATATCTGCGTGGCGATGGAGGAGTATGTAAATGACTCTGACAAGAAGACAACGCATGGCAAGAAGGCGCGCGAGACAGTACTGAAGTACACGTGGGAGAAGGCATGCGAGCGTCTTATCAAGCGCCTTGATGACGAGCGGAAGGAGCTAGCCGAGGAGTAAACCAACGTTTCGCCTTGCGGCTACGCTTCATTGCTTCGCGAACTAAATCAGAATCTGTTGTTTGTGCGGTCTTTCCGCCTAACAAGAGACTACTTACTCGTGCATAGCCCCATTGCTGTTGCGTGGCGCCCGGGCGATGTCCTGTTCTCCATGCCGCCATGCCCCTGTCGTAAGACTTTTGTAGGAGATTGACTGGCACACCAGTAAGAGCAGCACGATCTTTTAGGGATTTTACATCTGGAAACTCACGATTCCATGTGGCAGTGTAGGATGATTTTCTTGTCTTAACACCCTTGTCTGTCTGAAACCCAACGTAGGCTTTCGGATCCTTCCAGTTCAACTTACCAAAGCGCTGAATTTCCTTTACGCGTTTCCTCGTTTTATTTGTGGATAAGGTACCAAAATATTTGGGAGGTAAATACATTCCTTCTTACTTGGTAGAGAGAAATGTCCCCTGGATGTGGATGTGATATGCAAACTCCTTTACCTGCCTCTGTTACGCAGCCGATGGCACAGACTGGCGGTGGTTGCGGCTGTATGATGAAGGGTGGTAAGACGCGCAAAAATAGACGTGGGGGCTACAGAGCCACTGCAAAAAATCGCAAATATTTACGTCTCTGGAAACAAGGAAAATCCATTGGTTTTACAATGCGCTCCAGCCTGAAGGCGAAAGGACTGATTCCGCGCGCCTCAGGTAAGAAGGTCGTGAGTCCAAAGTACAAATAAAATATCTTGCTTTTTGTCAAGGTTTGACAATGTTTCAAGGTGCACCACTCCTCATACCAAAAGAGATAAAAAAAGATCCAGAGGTGAAAGAATTTCGTACACGCTCCGGATATCTTCCATCCGAGTCGTTCAAATCACTTCAAGCGTCAATGCTTGAAAGCGGGATTATTGCCACGGGGCGCGCGCTCCATTTTTCTGCCGATCTCGTCTGTAGTGGTGGACTCACTGTCTTTATACAGCTTATCTGGGATTACGCCATACAACATATTGGGATAGCCTCTCCACGTGTCTTCGTCTATCTTAAAAAACGCGTAGCAGAAATTGATGAAATGATTGCCAAATATGCAGATGATGATCTGATTAAAAACGAAGAGTTTCAAATTCGTGTTTCTGAGCTTATATATGTACTTCATGAATGCCCTCGCAGAAGTAAATTGGTCTGGACAAAAGTCGGTCCTGAAACACATCGTGATGGGTGGCTCACTGATGTTGCCTCGGCACCCGAAACACAGGCACTTCGCAAAGTGTATCAGCACGGGAATGATCACAGTATCATGCGGATAGTAGGTTCTGAGTTTTTGAAGGCGATCAGTGACGGCTCAGTTGAAAAAGCGCTCTTCTGGATTCGTTGGACACTTGATAAAGAAACACGATCAAAAAAAGAAAGTGGTAATGGTCTGACTACCGTTCAGCGCGGTTCACAGAGTGCAAAAGGAAAAGGAAAAACCGATATAATCTACTTTTTTGGTGATCTCTGTGCTGAAGCCTATAAGGATTATGCTGGACGATCTATGATTCGTATGCATGAAGAATTTCAATGTCTCTTAGATCTATTTCGTGGAACTGATCCGCGTTTTACAGGTAAACATCGAAAAAATATTCTCGGTCTTCTTGTTGTTATTTTATGTGAAGTCCCTCGCTGGAAAGTTCCCGCGGCTCCTGTACTTATTAAGGATCCTGTAACACTATCACGAGCTGTAAAACAGAGTGGCAATTTTTTCAAAGAGGTCATGATAAATCCCCGTGTGAACCTCGTCGGTAAAAATATCTTTAAAGGTGGAAAGCTCTCTGATTCCACTAAACTCAAAGTTGTCAAAGTCAATGGTCTAGAAGATCACTTTAGTGCGTATGAAAAAGCCATGGAAGAATACATGAATCATTGATCCTAACTAGATGTCAAAGAGACCGATCGCCGCCTTTGCTGCCTTAGTTAAAAAAACCTTATTTACACCACCTTCAATAGCAAAACTACAAACAGACGGATCCTTTCGTTATGTAGATCGTATATCCAGAACTGCGTCTTTGCTGAAAACAGACGAAACCTACAAATCTGTAAAAACCTATTTTGATCATGCGAATTCCTACGAGTCAAAGTGGTGCTCAGTTATGGATGGTATCATAATGTCACAGATGAAAGAGGTTGATGCAGTACAAATAGAGAATGATAATTTATCTGTAATGAATTATTTAATTCAGAGAAGAGCACCCAAGCAAGAATATGCGGCAGTCTATTACGAGGAAATTATGAACCTCGTGAAACACATGGAATGGGTCGAGCTCCGATGGATTCCACGCAGACTCAATAAGGCAGATAAATTGTTTCGTTTATAAAATTGATTTTGTCGTGCTGATTGTGTTGGCATACACAATGGAAACGATTGTAAAGAAGCTAAAGGCTGCATCTGATGCGTATTATAATACGGGTCAGCCGTTGATGAGCGACGAGGAGTATGACGAGCTCCGTGATAAGCTGGAGGAGATGAACCCGAATCATCCCTTTCTCAAGACAGTCGGTGCGGCACCCCGAGGGGCAACTGTTAAGCTGCCTTTCTGTATGCCCTCTCTTCAAAAAATCAAGCCTGGAACTGGTACGGTTGAGAAGTTCGCTGCGCGAGCCAGCACATTTATGGCAAGTGATAAGCTCGATGGTCTCAGTGCGCTCTGGGATTCTGCGAAGAAGATCATTTATCTGCGCGGCGACGGCGAGGAGGGTGTCGACATTCGTCAGTTTGTTCCTTATATTCAGGGTCTTGTTTCCGATACGACATGTGTTGTTCGCGGTGAGATTATCACCAGCGGGCAGCCTCGCGCATGGGTGAATGGAGTCCTCCACCACGGCTCCCCGAATCCCGAGGATGCAAAGAAGCTACGGTTCGTCGCCTACGAGGTTCTTGAACCTCGTGGACTGTCTCGTTCCGCCCAGTTCAACTTCTTGGAGATTCACGGATTTGAGATTCCTTGGCGCGCCAGTTTGGCAAAGAAGGATCTTACAGATTCAAACCTTGAAGCCATTTTCCGAAAGCGGCGGACGGAGAGCAAGTATCCTACAGATGGAATTGTCGTCGGAATGGATGCTGTCCCTGTTTGGCAACAGGCTGGATCCACCACCAATCTGCCGAAGGACTGTGTCGCCTTCAAGATGGTGATTTCAGACCAATGTGCAGATACAGTGGTCAAGCAGATTCTTTGGGCGGCGAGCTACCAGGGCTACATCATTCCACGTATTCAGATTGAGCCTGTACAGATTAAGGACGTTCGCATTGAGTTCATCAGTGGACACAATGCGAATCTCTTAGTGGAGAAGCGTCTCGGTCTCGGGGCACGCATCAGAATCCGCCGCAGTGGCGACGTGATTCCCACGGTCGATGCTGTTCTAGAGGGTTCTGATGACATTAAATACCCTGCTACCTATGAGTGGGACGCAACTCATGTACATATCTGTGTGCCTAAGGATCAGCCTGATTCAAAGGAGACACTTACTGTCAAGCTCAGTCATTTTGCGAGTACACTCGAGGTCCCCAACCTAGGTCCCGGGCTTGTAAAGAAGCTAGTTGAGGCAGGTCACACCACACCACGAATGCTTATGGAACTTACTACTGAAAAGTGGTGTGAGGCGATTGGCAAGGGAAACGGTGTAAAGATTCAGAAGGCATTTGTCGAGCGGGTGCAGTCAGCCAATGAAATGACGATGATGATTGCATCAAGTCTTATGCCGCGCGGCGTCGGTGAGACGAAGCTCAGGACTCTCTTTCAAATAGAGCCTAACTGGAAGAAGTGGAATACGACGACGCTTCTTCAGATAAAGGCTGACGGTTGGAGTGAACAGTCTCTGAGCGAGTTTCTGGGTATGTTGCCGCGATATGAGAAGTGGCGCAACGAGCAATTTCCAATGACCTTTGTTCCCATCGGTGAAGTGACACCTGTTGCCAGTAATCTCTTCATTGCTGTGACAGGATTCCGCTCAGCCGATTTCGAGAAAGCGTGTGCGGCACACGGAATTGCCGTTCTACCCAGTTTGACAAAGCAGGCGCAGGTGCTGGTAACCAGTGGTGCTGATGCCACCTCAACAAAGGTAAAGAAGGCGCAGGATATGGGTATCCGGATCTTGGAGCGCAGCGTATTTGAAAAGGAATATCTCAGTTCAGCCTAGAAAGAATGGAATCAGGACAAAATGTTAAAGTGACATCTCCTAGCACATTTGCAAGTATGACAAAAGGTATTGATTATATGGTAGTTCTTAAGTGGGTAGCAATCTTTTTACTGGTTGCCTTAGTTGTTGCCTGTATCTATATTGCTGTTGCACAGAATAAAGCCATAGCTACACCCGCAAATGTGGCGACAAAAATTGTCGCACAGCGTGCTGCTATCGACGCAAATCTTACTCGGTTTTACACGTCACATTCCTCTGTAAGTCAGGCTGTTCCTGCTGATGTAGCCGAGCCTCTGCAGACTAACGAGGACTGCTTTATCAATTACTCTCCCTTAACGATTCAACAGGCGGGGTATCTTGGACCTCTTATCAACGGTGCTTACTCAGAGACTGACGCGGTTACTATGGCTCTTAAAACGGGCGCGAGATGTTTTATTCTTAACATTGACTACTATGACAGCAAAACAATTATGAATGTTGATCTTTTTGGTAATCCAAATGAGCCTATCTTATTATACCGTGATTCTAGTAATGTAATACGGTCCACGAATGCGGGTGATATCGGTAAGGTAGCAAAAGCTCTATCAGATCTTGCTTTTGGAAATCTCGTAAATAATTCAAATGATCCGCTCATCGTCATCCTGCATTTTGTAAATACTCCTGAGGTTAAGAGCGATGACTATCTGACTTTCATGTCGAAGGTTGCCACGAAGTTGCAGCCGCTAGTCCCGTATCATCTTGGACAAACTCCTCAAGGAGACTTCCATCGTCAACAGAAGCAGAATGATATCTCGTATTTGCCGATGTCAGCCTTAGAAAAGAAGGTTCTCTTTTTTGCTAATATTGACACCTCTGCTTTTAGAACAGCCAAGACCTCTTATCCGCCTAACGCTGATCTTGATTACCTCGTCAATATGACCATATATAAGAAGTCAACCAATGCGCTTGGCTCTACACCGAATGTCACAAATAGTATAATACCCAGAGGAATCATAGATACGATAGGATTTTTTACAAGCATACCGAGTGATCAGGAAAACAACACTGTAAATGATACGAAAATGAACTGGACGATTGCTCTTCCTGAATGGGGGTCGAATCCGTCCTTTATTACCTTACGATATTTGGAGGAGACTCTTGGTGTACAGAGTGTGCCTCTCTTTATTTGTGATACAAATAAATTTACGAGCCCTACATCCTCAAAAGCTGCGGGGGCACCCAGCACGCCACCGAAAGCACCACAGGATTCTACTGAGGATCAACTCGGCTACCTGCTAACCTATTGGTCAAAGGTAAGTTATCGCCCCAAGCCAAAGGCTATACGGTTTGTAAGACCCGATCACTTCACGCCTGCGAACCCCAGCCCGAAGGTCGATGCTATGGGAGGAGTTGTTCAGTCTCCTAAGTAATATCGGTAGTAAGTAGTATGGAAGAAGACTCACAGCCTTCTCTAAAAAGTAAACTCTTGGATAAAACCGCTGTTCAAAAACAACTTGAACGTCTAAAGAATAGCATTGATCAAGCAGATGAAATCATTCAATATGAGGCAGCGCATGATCCGCAGCTCTTATATGCGAATAATATTGTTGAGAATTTCCTTCGTGACCGCAAAAGAATATGCTATGGTGGTACTGCCATTAACGCTATCTTACCCGAGTCTCTGAAATTCTATGATAAAGAGAAAGATCTACCTGACTACGATTTCTTTACACCTGATCCTGAGAAGGATCTTGAGATTCTGGCAAATTATCTGAAACACGCGGGATTTACCGAAATCATTCAGCGTGTAGGTATTCACGAAGGAACACATAAATTGCTTGTCAATTATGTGGCGGTAGCGGATATTACTTACATGGACCCCAAATTGTATAAAATTATTTTTGATAGGGCGCTAAAGAAAGACGGGATTTATTACACGGATCCCGATTTCCTTCGTATGAACATGTATCTTGAACTGAGCCGCCCGCGCGGTCAGGTGACACGCTGGGACAAGGTGTACGAACGACTTCTTCTACTTAATCACGCCTTTCCACTTAAATCAAAACTGGTTTGTAAATCAATTCCGAGAGCATCCACAGTGCCCAGGGAGCTTCGTGAAAAACTCTTGCATTTCATTTTGGACAAGAATCGCATTTTGCTGGGTGCAGAAATCGCCGCCCTGTATTCTTTTTCTAGTCACGGTTCAAAATTCACTCCTCCTGGTATTAATTGGTTTTTCAAGAATGGTGGTGCCGTGATTTTCATGAGCCCTAACCTCATACAAGACTCCTATGAGATAAAGGCAATGTTAGGTGAAAAAACAGAGGTGGAATCAGTTAAAGGACTTGCGGAAATTCTTCCTAATCGCATTTTGATTCGTTATGATAACCGAGTTATCGCCATGATTGTTGAAGAACAAGCGTGTCATTCATTTAACACAATTCATCTTCATAATCATAAGAAACTTCACATTGGAAGTTTCGATACGCTGCTGACATTTTATCTCGCTGTTCATATCTTTACAAAGGATCATGTTGTCTTCGGCTACTCAATCGCCTGTCTTTGCCAAAAACTAATTGAATTATCATCGGAACTCCGTAAGCGTGACAAGTCTTTCTTTCCACCTTTTTCAATCTCTTGTAGTGGATACCAAAAGGGATTTCCCACCTTGCTCAGAGAGAAAGTGGCTCGTATTATGAAGCTCAAGCAAGAGAAATCGACGCGGCGCTCATCCAAAAAGAAGAGTGGCACACGAAAGCAGCCTAAGCAAATTGAAGGGTAAAACCATCGACGAATGATTCAGATTGCGGGGGGCTAACATCACCCGATTCTAGCTTTTTCTTTAGTGCCTGAACTTGTTGAGAAAGGTCCTTTCCTTTTTTAAGAAGATCATCAAATGAAAGTTCTACGAGTGCTGGTGCCTCTATGTTTTTTGTTTTGTAGGTAGCGAGTGCAGACTTTAGTCTGGCTATTTTTTCTTTACTCTTCGTGGTCAGTGCCTCAGGAGATACATCTTCGGGTAAGAGGCAGGTAGGAATCTGGGCTGCGCGTTTTTTCGCAGCATCCTGCGGAGAACAAACATCTTCATATGATTCAAAGACCTTTCCAGGCGGGGGTGTCGGAGGAACCTTTGTAAGTGAATCTTGAATCTGGTTCAGAGTTGACTGAAGTGTAGACACTGTAAAGAGAAGTGTTGCGTAAATATCTGCAAGATATGTATCAGAGAGACCCGAAAGAAAGTTAAATATATCCTGAGGCTCCTTGGAGGACGGAAGAGCAATTGAGCAATTAAGATGTCCACCTGGCACATGCTTTTTTACCTCCTTGTCCGCCTCATCCCGGGCTGCTTGTCCCTCAAGCGGTTTAAATGAGAGAACAATCGAATCGTAGACTGGACCGTAGAGAGTACATACTTCCTTTATGTGATAGGGTTGAAAAAGAGCTTGTAAATCTATGTCGTCATTATTGATATCTAGAAAGCTGTCTTCTTTCCGAGGTGACAGTGATATACCAAGAATAAAAGATAAAATAATAACAAACCAAATGCCTATGTAAATATATTCATTCCACCACCACTCCATTTTTTTCTAGTGAGAAATTAGAATGCCTCGTAATTTTGATTCATCACTTCTTACCCAGAAGCGCCAGGCGAAAGCGGTGGCTGCGTTTTATAATAATGTTCTTGCTGGTGGAACAACGGTGAAGAGAGAGCAGACGAATAATCAGACCGCCTATGTCGCTGTTGAGAGAAAGCTTGGTCGCTGCTATTGCACTACGGACGCGTTAGCCAATCCTTATGAGTTTAACCCCAGCGGCGGCGCCTGTGGCTGCGGTTCTGGTCCTAGCTAAATTTCTAAAATTAGTTAGGACAAATGGGCGATTCTGCTCGTTTATGTTTATTTTGTCTTGAAAAAAGAACAAACCGACAAAAGATATTTTGTGTAGAAAATCTCTTTAGTTGTGAATGTAAGGTGTATTGTCATCCGAAATGTATAAAGAAATGGCATAATTTTTGTGGTGATGATTTACAGTGTCCCATTTGTAGACGTTCTATTTCTGAAGACGCTGAAGATTATCAAGAAAACCAGATTGACATAATTGAAAGAGAGCTTATTATTATTGAAGTTGAAATTGAAAATCGCCAGAAAAACATTAAAAAAATAATGGTTTTTTTATTTCACTGTATCTCTTTTTTATTTTTTTATTACTATGTAAATTTTACTTTCCTACGGTCTTCTTGATGATCTTCTTGGCAGTGACCGTAGCCTTTGCAGGCACCTTCACCGGCTCAACATCCTCTGCCGCCTCATCCTCCTCCTGCGGCATCATGGCATTGAGAACTGACTTCTGCTGGACAGGAGCAGAGAACGCCGCATCGTCCTCGCCCTCCTCATCCTCGGGTGCGGCAAAGGCAGCAAACTTGTTCTGGCTCGCCACAGGGGCAGCCTGCGGGAGCTTGGTCTGCGTCATCGTGCGTGCAGCCGGCTTTGATGATGCAGGGGCATCCTCATCATCATCCTGGATCGCATAACCGCGGATGCCATCAGGCATCTTGTCCATGCGAATCTGAAGCGCCTTCCAGGAGAGACCGAACTTGGAGCCCGCAAACCAAACGCTCGTGCACTGGATCAGCGTCGTGATCTGAGAGCCCTTGACCAGGAGCTCCTCAAGCGGAACACCCTTGAGCTCATTCTTGTTCTCATCATACGTCTCAACGTCAAACTTGCCTTCACGCTGCCGCAGCTGGACCTTGATCGTAGGAGGATACGGCTTGACGTTGCCCTCAGCATCCTTCGCCCAGCGAACGATAGGCGTGTAGAAAGCCTTGACGACATCAGGCGACTTCGTCAGATCCGCCTTGAACCACGCCTTGGAGTTGAGCATGCCCTGCTCAATCATGAACTCATCAAGCTTGGTGAACATGTCGAAGATCTGCTTGACCTTCGGGTTGTCATCATAGCCGCGCAGCGAGAGATCTACGCTGTACTTGACGGGTCCCGCCTTGTCAAACACATTCATCCCGTAGGGAACGGGGAGCGTGCTGACCTGAACCGTGAGGTTCTTACGCGTATTCGGATCATACGTGTAGTTGACAAACGCCTGCTTGCCGCCAGAATCAAGCATCTTCAGCGGCGTGAAGGTCACCTGCGTTACATCGAAATTCTTAGGAGATACAATAGCCTTACTCATTCTAAACTCGGTCTGCTGGACGTTTAGGGAAAAATCCGAATCAATTTTTGGGTGGTTTTTTTCAAATTCCTGAATAGAAGGCAAAATGGCTATGAGTGCAAGTGAATACATAAGAAGACGTCAAGAGGAATCTAAAATATACTTGGCGCGTCGTCGTGTACGTGATGCTAGTGAAGTAACTCTCATGAATCAAGCCAAGAACTCTGGCTATGTATTTGATCGTGGAACAGGCGCGGCTGTTTCACACACTGAATCCTTTGGTGCGGCTAAAAAGGGAATTGGTGAACCCTTGATCGCAGATGACTGTTCAAGAACTTTTGTGACAACAGGTAACCAGACAAATTCTGGATCCATTGGTCTCTTACAAGCCTCACAGAAGTGTGCAGTCTGTAGTGATCCCGACCCTGCTTTCTATCCTGGTCTAGATCTTACAAATAATAAGTACGATCGCTCTGTTCCTCCTTTTGCGCAGGCTCTGAGTAATGCGCAGCTTCCTGCATGCAAGGTCTGTAATACTTTCTTCTTTCCTGCCGCAGGACAGCCCCAAGCGTGTAAGTGTACAAATACACCCGAGAGTCTTATCTCGATGCGTTTTAATACTCAGCATTAGTAAGATGAAAGGAAAGTATTTTATTGCCGTTGCTATTCTTATCGTTGTATTTGTATATTTTATGTACAAATACGCCATTAATGGTGCCTTATATATAACTACAGATGAAGCAAAGGCGAAGATTGCTGCTAGAGAATTCGATACGATTGTTGATGTAAGAAGCAATTTGGAATACAATCTAGGGCATGCTCCAGATGCCGTGCATTTGCCTATAGGTGAGATTGAGACAAAGGCATCTTCTGTTTTGCCAAATAAGACAGCGCGAATCTTGGTCTACTGTAATACAGGTCAGAGGGCGCGCGCCGCCTCCGAAAAACTGTATAGTATGGGTTATAAGAATGTGCGATATATAGGTGGAACCTACCTATCTTTGCGATAAGGGCTAGTTAGGTATACTCTCGAGAACCCACGGATAGGATTCCGCTGCCGATTTTGATACTGAAGTGAATCCAATAATTATATAGAGAGCACCCAAGGCTCTCTTTGTTTTATCCTCTGAGGTGTCTATAATTCTTCTTATGATCTCCAGGTTTTGCTTACGCCACCACTGTAGATCATAACGCCCCCCTTGTACCTGATCAGGTGTCCAACGGAAGAGACGTGTCTGGTGTGCCATACAACCAGGTACAATTGCCTGCTTCTCTTGAGGTGTTAGACCAAGGCGAAAGGTCCACAGAATATATAAGTACTTATAGAAACGCTCATGTTCAAGAAAGTTCATTGATTCAAACCACTGAGGAGAGGCTCTGTAACCGAGTCCATCGAGCTTGATGAACATATTCAATACTTTTTCATTCCAGAGTTGCTTTGAATTCAGATTATCTTTTACAGGATAAAAAATGGGATGTTTCTGTGCTGTAAGTTTTCTAATCTGATCCTTGATCTTCTGTAGATTCTTCTCAGCAAATTCCTCGCGTGTGTAAGGATTTCTTAGGCGAATATCTTCCATGAGTAAATGATTCAAACTTCTCAGGTCAAACGACCAGCATGTATTCTTCGAATCGACAAAAGAGAAATAGTAGATTTCTGGAATATTTGTAATTGATTCCAGACTATAGATCTCAGTGTCATTTTGCGAACATTCTCTTACATAGAATGACGGACCCCGTATATGGGCTTTGTACAAAGGAAATGTCCTTTTCCAGAATCTCTGAATTTTTGCAGCAACAGCATGTTCCTTTCGTGTGTGAACATGATCACATTCCGTTTTTTTAGAAATAAAACGGAGTGGATTTTTATAATGCCTGTGGCAAAAATCATTGTGAGTTGCTGAAAAAGAACACTGAACGTTAGGAAATTTGCGGCTCTTTACGTTTTGGCATAGTCTTTCAATTGACATCTCCTTTGTTCTACTTGACATTCGGGTATCTTCCGTATTGCCTTAAAGATGAACTTTTTTTACGCAGATATCTTGCACGACTAGTTTAGGTCATCCGGATGTCCATTTCAAAAAATAAAAGTTTTTAGTGTTTCACCTGGTGGCAGTTTTTGAGTAACAAAAAACAAAAATTGAGCGGTTTGAATCCTAAAATTCGGGTAGTGCGTTTGTTTTAGATGAATTCTTCCACCGGTACTAGTATAACGATGAGCTCTGCCCCTGTCACTGCCAAGCGTGTTTCTAAGAAGGAGGTTGCGCCCGCTGCGGCGCCTGTAGCGGCTGCCCCCGCGCCCGTTGCGGCGGCGGCTCCTGCGGCTGTTGAGAAGAAGGCGCGTGCGCCGAAGGCGGCGGCTGCCCCCGCGCCTGCGCCGGTTGCTGCGCCTGCGCCGGTCGCTGCGGCGGCTGCGGCGGCTGCTGCCACGACTGAGGTCGCTGCCGAGGTTGCGACGACGAGCCTGGATGACGACCTCAAGGTTGTGCTGGGTCGCCTCACGGGTCTCCGCGAGGTTGTCTCCACGATGATCACGGAGGTCAAGAAGCTGGAGAAGCGCGTGCACCGCGAGATCAAGGATGCGCGCAAGCGCCGTCGCCGGGTCAAGGCGGAGGGCGAGGAGGGCGCCAAGCCCCGCGGTCCTTCCATCTTTGAGATCCCCACGAAGGTGACGGATGAGCTGTGCCTCTTCCTTGGCAAGCCCAAGGGCACGCTCATCTCCCGCTCCAACGTGACGCGCGAGATCAACAACTACGTGAAGGAGAAGAACCTGAAGAACAAGCACGACATCAAGCCTGATGCCGCGCTCAAGAAGCTGCTCCGCCTCACGGATGCGGACAACCTCACGTACTTCAACCTCCAGCGCTACCTCAACACCCACTACGTGAAGGAGCCCAAGGTCGCGACGGCGTAAAATATAAAATATAAAACATAAAATACTCACACCTGGTTGATTAGCTCAGTTGGTTAGAGCATGTGGCTGTTAACCGCAAAGTCCTCGGTTCGACCCCGAGATTAACCGAACATGTAATTCTTTTTTTACGTCGTAAAACGTTGTAAAAAAAGAAGTGTAATAATCTATACTGTTTAGAACGTGTGTCCGAAGCCCGTGCGCGCGACGCTAACAGGGATGGAGTTGCCTACGCTGCCAGCAGGGTTGGCGGACCAGGTGGCGAGGTAGCCCGTGACCAGTCCAGCACCCGCACCGCCAGAGCCCGCGGCGATCGGGAGAACACCGTCGCCCTCAGCTCCGAAGCCCTGCATCGCCTGGACACGAGTGAGTACGCAGAAGAGCTCAGGAATGCCGCCCGCGTTGTTCTGGACAAAGATGAAGATGTTCTTGCCCATCTCCCGGAAAAGCGTCGTGTCCGCCGTCTCGTTGGCTGACGTGTACGTGAAGTAGTTGGCTACGCCAGCCGTGAGCGCCGTTACCGCGTTCTTCGCCGTGTCGAACACAATCGTCGAGCCATCGATGCGGAGAACACCGTTCGCGGACGTGAGGCTGCGAAGACCCTCATAGGCGGTCGCCGTGCCCTGGGTGTAGTCAAGGAAAAACTTCGTAGAAGACGTTAAAGAAACCAGCACGCCCGCGCTTCTGGAGATCTGAGAAAAGCCACGCAATACGGAAGACATTTGTTATATATTCATACAATAGAAAATATTTTACGCAAACTCAAAAGAATTTTCTCGCAGATACAAACTGTTCTACCGTACATCCGCGGAGTAATTCAGGTCGTTTCAAAAGAACCTTTTCCAGGGATCCATAAAACCGAAGTAAGGAAATTGCATGGCTCGCCGGAACTCGGCGAAGTTCGGGTGCTTTTTCGTACCCGGAAAGAATGGCAATATCCTTCCATGAATCTACGTGAATTCCTAGGTTCTTTGAAATAGCCGAACGCCGAAATTCCTGTAGTTCAATCGTGTCCTTCATAAGAACCCATAGACGTTCAACGCCTCCTACAAAATAGTCCATATCATTACCTAGGACAACCTGTATTTCATTTTGCGCAGCCATTGCTAAAAGATCTGCATCCGCCTCTCCTTGACTAAACCTGACCTCATAGTTTCTTTCCTTCGCAAGCTTCACAAAGTCCTCTCGGAGCTCTCTGTAAACTGCCCATGACTCACTCTCATATTGTAGGACCTTCGACTCTAGAACCGTACGCGCCTCATGACTCAGATCATGTGAACCTGGTTCAAGTAAGAAGGCTCTCAACGCCGCTGCCTGACTATAGGCTGCCTTTCGCTGATTCTTCCGCAATTGAAGCTCTTGCTGTTTCTCTACCGGAGGAACACCGTCCACAATGAAGATTGGCGTATGCTTCGCACAACATAGGTTTTCAATAAATGTAAAGAGATCCGTTAGATTCTCCTTATATTTATAAAAGAGAGCATATGTATCAATACCAATAGTAAGCGGAGCTTCATCAGCAGGATAAATTGGTACTGCATAGGACTTGATCGTTGAATATAAGCCCCGTATTCCCATACCTGTTTTTACAATATGTGTAGTTGAAATAAGAATCAATTTTCACTTATGAGCAGAGCAGCTTATGCGTAAAGCGTAGTGACCGTGAGCTTCCCTTGGGAGGTGGTAAATAAATTCCTAGTTGATTTAAGATAACTTCACGACCTAGGGTGTAACGCCAAGAATAGTCATTCGGTCCTCGTATATTATATTGAGTGCGCAACATCTGATTTTGATCACGTATCCATTGAGCCTGAGCTGCCCAGAGTGTTATAGCTTTCTGTAATGATCCTCCTGATTTGAGCGCGACGAGAAAAATCTCAGCCCACGTCTCGGTTCTTGCCTCCCGCATAACAAGTGATTCTGATTGATTGTCCAGGCATGCAGCATGCGAGAGTTCATGTAGAAGAACACGCGTTGCCTCTTCTTTTCTGTAGATCACGATAGCGGTGGGTGTGCATGGGATTGTGTATCCACCATTTACATGGGCTGGTCCAGGTTGTTCAGGAGGTGGCGGCACCACGCGTTTGATTTCTGAAGGAAACCAAAAAATGCGCCACTCGGATGCGGTTTTCGGCTGTCCATACCATTGAAAGATCCGACCCCACATAGACCAATCAGGTTCTGTTTTTTTTCCTTTTGGTTGTATCCAGATAACTCGCGCAAAGGCGCAAGCTCGGGCTTTTATGGATGCGCGCCCCTCTTGAACTTCTTTCCAAAGTGTTGCACGCAAAAGCAAGGGATCAAAGACACTTGGTTCAGTCTGTCGCTTGAACTCCTCCACGTCGTTTTGCTGCGGGCTTTCGTTTTGCCACTGAAGTTCCGGTAACTGGAACAGTGGCTGTGCTTGAACTACACATTCCTGGACCACTGGATCCATCCTCTACTTTGGCAGAAGACAAAGACTCACGCAGATTTAAGAACATCATTTCCCATAGGAGCGGAATGCGATAACTCGGTATTGTCTGACCGGCAGCAGTTGCCTCCTGTCTCGCAATAACGTCAAGTGCCTTCAATCGTTTCTCTTCAGGGATCGGAAGTGTGAGAAGCACATCTAAAATAATATGAATGGCTTCCACCCACCGCAGATTTCGCATAAGGCATTCATATAAAAAGGCACGAATCTGTGTAGTTTCAGAGAGAATAGGTGGACCTCGTGCAGCCCAGTCGAGCAACTTGAGACGAAAGATATCTGCCCATGTCGGCAGCGTAGTTTGCGCCAGTGAGACCTTGTAGGATTCTAGGGCTCTGTCGGGACCCCCCACAGGGATCTCCAAGAAATAATCTGAAAGGCGCTGTGGAACAGGCTGTTCCGTGGTAAACCAGACAGATACATCGCGACCACACTCTTCCAATAGAGAATGTAAAAGAAAACACGATTCTGTACTCAAAAGATGTGCATGATAAAAGACAATAATGCGGGATCCCCGCCCCTGATGTCCCGCCAAGACTTGTGAGCCAGTGCCCCAACGCTGAAGAATCGGTCGCAGATAAATCTTGTCCTGCATCGACATACGGGCAATATCGAATCCAACATGAATGTAAGAGAATTCATAGGGAATCGCGTTCTTTTCAGAGGTTGGACCTGCATCATCCTCCTCCTCGGCGGTTGTGGAAATTTCCGTACCATCACCCTTTGAGTTTTGTACATGAAAGAGTTTCTTCTGTATTGCGAACGGTATGCCCCGAACGCGGGCTATTTGTTGCAAACCATTTACAAGCTGTGTTCTTTTACCTGTGCCTGGTTGCCCTCGCCATGATATATTTAGTGAATCCATACTCTAGGACTAAATAGCGGGTGCGGTTTAGACGGAGGTTAAACAAATACAGAAAGTCTAAATAATGGAGTGGGCGATCCCCTTACAGAAAATAGACGTAAATAAAATCATTGTTGGTCAAATTCGTTATGGTGAAAAACCATTAGCACCTCTTTCTTACTCAGATGGACCCATTCATCTTCCGTGCGTCAATATATTACTGCCTGCACTTCTTGTTAAGGATTACGATCCCCAAACAGGAAGACTTAAATTATCAATTCAAGATAATACAGCTGTTTTACATGCGCTAAGCTCTCTTCAAGAGACTCTTTTGAAGATCGTCTTTCAAAAACAGAGTGAGTGGTTTCCTGGTTCTCGGAAAACATCTGAAGAACTTCATGTATTTTTCCAACCCTTTGTTGAAAATAATATCATTAATCTGTATTGCCCGTCAGCTGCGACCGGAAACATAAGTATCCCTATTTGGAAGGATAAGATGTGGTTAAAAGGGGTGTCCACAGGTTCAATTGTAAAGGGTGACACTATTCGCGTCGGTCTCCGCATACAGGGAATCTCATTTCAACACAACTTGGAGGCAGATATCTGGACCGGACGATTCCGTCTTCAACATAAGATTCTACAAGTATTTTGTTGTCCAAAATCATGATGTTTGTGATAGAACAGCCACACTTACAGCCATAATGCTCAAAAAGAGATTAAACGTCATCATGACAATTGTAAAAGGAACAAAGGACGCACTGTTCATTTGTATGTAGTAATAGAAGAGGATACCCAGGAAAATAGCGGTGAGCAAATTGACGGTTGTCAAAATTGCGACGTGCTTTTGTAGTTCATTACGGTTATTTTGATTACCCGAAGCCGAGTAGCCAATATATCCAACACTTACAGCCACAGATGTAAGAACTATGCCGACGAGCAAGTAAGGTAATAAATCTTTGAGATTCATCTTATCTACTAACTCTTAGCAAAAAGATTGTTCGGTGAATTATTTGTAGCTACAAGTACTGATGCTGATTTTGACATACCATTCACCTGTTTTGTAACAGAATTCAGGGACATCGCCTGTGAATCATCCATTGTAAATAGGACATAGAGTCCGAAGGCAATAACCGCCATAAACATCGGGGCAAAGATATATCTCCAATAATTCTGTTCACTGTACTTTTTGGGAGCGGGGTTGCTCATTCTCTCATCTTAGAATAGGAAAGATGCCAAAGACATCAAAAACAAGAAAACAAAGAAAGGGTAAAATTCCTCCACCTGGACCGTCTCAGTGTCATCCTCGAGTTGGGGATGAACGACCGAGATACGGTTGCTTACCACCGAATGTTCTGCTAGAGATTGCCCATGAAACAGGTGTACCGACAGCAAGAAAATCACCCGAACAGATTCGTAGAGAGCTTGAAAAGAAATTTCAGGTGTCGGAAGGAGCCGAATACAGTTTTCTTTCTGCAGCGCCAATCGCACCTGAAGAACGAATTGAATATATGAAAGAGTATCTGCGTCCAAAACAACCAGATGCATGGAAGAAGGATCCCGACCAGTGGTTAGACAGTTCCAATATTGAGAACGTAATGAAGCAATATGAAGAGATGGATCCTAAGTTTGAGTTTATGGGACCCTTTCCCATCGATTTTGCGGCACCCGATCCTTATAAGGGCGGCGGCACAAAATGTCTCATTCAGGAAATGTGTACAATGCGCATTTTGGAGTCCATGAAAAAGGGAATCCAAAAGATTGGTATAATCTACAATCTTGATCCACACTACAAGGGTGGGAGCCACTGGATTGCCAACTTTATTGATATTCCTGCCCATAGATGCTACTATTTTGATTCGTATGGAATGCAACCACCGAAGCAAATTGAAACCTTTATGAAATGGCTTACAACACAGGATCCTTCTCTACGACTCGCCTATAATGCCCGTCGCTTCCAATTTAACGGATCTGAATGTGGAATGTATTGTCTCTACTTCATTATTCAGATGCTGAACGGTGATAATTTCAGGGCGTTTTGTCGGAGAGCACCCCGAGATTCAGCCATGCTTGATTTACGTGACCACCTTTTCTCAAACTAACCGCGTTGCCAGCCGTCAAATGAAATCCCTGTACTCTCAATAGAATGTCGTCAGTACAAGGATTTATGAATCCTCAAAATGAACAGTTTCTCAGTGAAATGTTGTATGAGAACGAAAAGCGCCGTCTGGGAGGTGATCTGACTGATAAACAGAAGGAGCGACTTGTAAAGACTATTCGGCATTATATGAATGAGGTTCACCAGACATTTCCTGGTGCGGATACCGCGGCGAGCATCCGAATGAAAAATAAGGAAGTCATTACAGCGGTTGTGCCTGATTTCAGTGCTTATATTCGTCGTAGTCAAACAGTGACCGTAGAAGCTGACGAATCCATGCGCCAGGACATCGGGACGCGCTTTTCTCAGTTGCAAAATGAGCGGAATCCGAAGAAGCCGCCCGTGCCTGCACCACCGACGTTTCGTATTGCTCTTGATGATGAGGCACCCGTTTCCATGGGTATTTTTGAGCAAATTAAGAAACAGAGAGAGGAGGAGGCACTCCGTTCGGATGAACTTTTGAAGGCGCGTGTAAATGCCGATCAGAACTATAATTCTATGCAGGGTGCTGCTGCGGCTCAGGATCAACTTGTACTCGCACAGAGAGAGACATCTCGTATGATGGTGCAAAGAGAGTCTGCTAGTGAGCTGGCGAGTCGTATGGTAAATCCTGACCCTCGCCGTATTTTTATGAAGGACGTCATTGACGGTAATCCGGTCGGTCAAGGACAGGGTACGTCGCTTGAGACTCTGTTTCGCTCCAATAATAGCGCTGCGGGAAATCCGACAACTGCTCTTCCTTCAGCTCAGACAACGCGTGCTGTAAGACCGCAGGACAATATCATTCCTCAAGATGATATTTTGACTTACAAGGAAAACGAATACAATTTATTCATGTACAGTGCAGATCGTGATTGGTTAAGCGGTAACCCCACTCTTCAAAATAGATACAACTTCACAGTGAACTTTGACCCTGGCAATAATCGCGCAGGGCAGTTCTTCGGTGTGAATGCGGCAGCATCCATCAAGTTTAAGAATATCACGCGTATTGAATTCGTCAAGGCGATTTTGCCAGTTGAAGGTATTGATACGATCATGAGAAAGAATGCGGCAACTACTGCATCCATCAATTATGACGTGTCACTCAATGTAAATATTCTAAGCTTTCCATACTTAAACTTGTATGTTAAGGAGCTCGACACAAACAGTTACGGCACCGACTACAATTTTGAGCGTGCCTTCAGTGTTCTCCAATATGATGCCAACTGGATCTCTGATAATACTGTCACAACAAAGGGTGGCTATCTAGCCATGATTCCCAAATTCATGAAGTGCCAGAAGGTCTACACGCCGACTCCTCTATCAACCCTACAGAAGTTGACCCTGCGCCTGGAAAGACCCGATGGAAATCTTGTAAGTGATGTGCAAGATACACTTGATATTAGTGGCGTGTTTTCATCCAGTGGATCAAGCGGTGCTTATATGGCACCTTTTGGTGGTGCTTACAGTGCAAATGTAACCGGCACAAAATACGCTGACGCTAGTGCTAACTATTTCTGGTTGGAGACTGCCAACTATTTCAGTCGTTTCTCTGTAGCCCAGGGTGATCGTATTCGCATTCGCGGAGTCACCTTTCCCAGTGGATTTTCTGGTGATACGGGTGCTCTTGCTGATCTCGTCAGTTGGTTAAACACGGGTGATCATCTTGTTGTTGGAACGGCGTGGTCAACTCGTGTTGGTTCTACTGTCTATTATAAGGACGGTGCAAATCAAGTTGGCTATAGTAAATACATTATTATACAAGCGCGAATGAATGATCCGACAACAGGCAGCGTTTTACCTTCCAATTATGGTTCTTTAACAACAGCGAATAATGCGACCTTCTTATCAAAATTATGTGGTAATACACTTACGGCTGGTCGTCTTCTCAACTTGAGTCATCAGACTCATTTTGTTTTCAGAGTCATTACTCGTGACATGGACGCCACGAGTCGTCTGCGCCCTGACAATTTGTAGTTCTACAAATAGAAGGATTCGGATGGATCAAATAAAAGGAGTCCTCGGACTCACAGCACTTACAGCTTCATCGCTTGCTTTTTTGTATTTTCTAAAAACACAAAAAAAGAAGGAAGGATTTGACGGCGACGCCGTGCCTGGTCTTGAAGCCGATGCCACATCGGGTCAATCGAGTTATAATCCTCTTTCACAGATGCTTAATCCTTTTGCTAATGGACTGTTGTCCGCGGGGGCTGACTCAGCAACGGCAGCGGCGGCATTAAAGGATGCACAGTTAGCCCTGGGTGGGACCCAATCCGACTATGTAGGTGGAAATAAGGAGGTCCTCCAGAACTCAGTGTCTAAATATTATATGCAGCCTCGCCGAGATCCGCAAGGTGGCGTGGTTGATAGTATACAGTTTTGTAAACAACATGGCTCATCTGATAATCCGTTTTCAGATGCTCGTTTTGCTGCCAATTGTGGTGTATGTCTAACAGAAGGAACCGACGAGGAGGGAAATACATTCAAAGCCGGTCAACGGGGTCTCTTTCTATATCCTAAGGAAAAGGAGTTCGCCGCAACTGAAAAGATTGAGAAGGCTCTCCCTTTCATACGGGCGAAACCGAGTCTAGCTAGTTGTTCCGGTGCGCCCGATCAGCCCGTCTTTGCGACAAGTGCAAATGACTTGCGCCAATTTAAGGAGAGAATCCGCTGCCAGAAAGATAAATCGGCAGGTCTTGATACTGGATGTGGTCAGTGCATGGGAACTACCACCTACACTTATGTAGATCCCAGCTCTGACAAGGTGCCGATTTCCCTTGTTTTGCGGGGCAGGGGTATGGTTACACTTACAGTAGCCGGTTCGCAGATTGATGAGCCCACGAAGTTGAGCGACACAGCAAACACGGTCTTTGAAATTCCTGCCGCGGACCCTGAAGATTCCGCCTTTGAATTGCACGTCGCACCTGAAAAGGCAAAGGATCCTTATCCCTACCTTTACGGATATTTGGATGCGAAGTTGCCCAACAAGGGTAAATATCAAATCTCGATTCATAAGATCGCCACCTCAGATATGGAAACTGGATCAAGACCACGATTTCTCGCAGGTTCCTATGTGTTTCCTACGATAACAGTGAGCAAGATGCGCACTGCCGCGGGGAAAACACAGATGCGTCTAGCTGGTGTGATTCCGTTTACCTTCCTAGAATCTGATCAGTTTGCTACTTTCGATTGTAAAACATCACCGTTTCAGACCAAGGCGGCGTCGCTCAATGCCTTTTCTGCCGACCCCTGTGCTTCAGCGGGTGCTGGTCCTGGTGCGTATCCTGAAGACTGTTTACAACAGTTGATCCTGGATGCGGGTTGCACCAATTCAGGAACCTTGTATCAGAACCCTGGGCAATTAAATATCTCAGGTGGTCAGCCGCAAAATCTCACTCAAATCGGAGCCTATTTGACATCAGTGCAGAGCCTAGATCGTGTGACAACAGCGGCGTCGTCTCTCTGCTCTGGAAGTTTACCGCCAACACCATGTGAAGAAGCTCTCAAGGATCCTACAAAGCCTATTTCTGCCGAATGTCTCAACTACTTGTACCTCAATAAGGGAAATCAGGATACGCGGATCGGACCGACGTATTCAGGGGCAGCGAATTATTCGAATAAAGATAATCTGGGTAACCTCGTCTTTTGCTTACCGAGCGGAAAACTCAGCCCCGTGGCGACGAATGGTGCACCGAATACAGATGCAGTCAATCGTTTACAGACAAAGGGTTTACAGGGCGGAATTGCGGCGGTTCAAGCCTATCTCAATCAACAGTTCTTGACGGCGATTAATTCTGCTACGCAACCCACTGATCCTGCACGAAAGGCGGCAATTGAAGATTGCTTCTTAAAGGTTGAGAATTTGCCCGCGCCCAGCTTGGCACCGCCACCCACTCCTGAAACACTGATTGTACCTGGAAATATGGCGGCAGACCTGTCAACCGCCGGTTTGTCAGTACTTTCATCAATTTCTGGTGTTGACGACTATTTCGCGACGTTTTCCATTATGCCCTTTACGTTTTTCGGTACAACATATACAACTGCCTATTGGGCTACAAATCACGTCATTGGGTTTGATCAGCCACAGGCAACGACCTATTGGGGCAGCCCCACGTATGGAAAGGGATTCCTCGTTGGTCAATACGACAGACGCACAACAAATTTCTATGTTTCTCCTGTGCAGACCATACAGGGTGCCAGTGTAGTTAATATGGTTCTCTATGGACAGAACTTCTGGGCTGACGGTCAACCTAACGTAATCCAGTGGCAAATGCGACTCATTAAGACGACAACAAATCAATACGTTGAGGTAAGAGCCAAGACGGCACTTGCCACACCTGGTATCTGGAATGTTTCAAATGGATCTCAGTGGATAAATTCATTCCCCAATGGATTTAATCCCACGGCGGGTCAGAGTTTTGTACTCTCGAGTGACTTAACAGGTAATGCGTGGACATTTACCAATAATTCATCTGTAGGCGTATGAATTGTAGAATGATTTCTAAATCATATAGCAGAGCAAGAGGAATGTTTAATTCCCTTTACAGTGCTTTAAAAGAACCTTTTGATGCGGCTGAAGATCAATCGGCATTTTTCAGAGAGCAACAGGACCTGTATCAGCAAAAACGTATTTTGCCGAACCAGATTCCTGGTGCCACGCCCTTTGTTCAGGCAAATCTAAATACCGCGAAAGATGCTCTGCGGATGTCAGATCCTTACACGGGAAAGTCCTCTGTGCCATTCAATGATTCTATTCTTGGAACCATGCTTCAGGGATCTCCGGCGCAAAGTCCACACGTTGAAGAGTGCAGACGCTATTCGGGTCTATCGGGTCTTGAACAAATGATTCTTGATACCAGTGCAAATCCAAATACGCCGTTTCGCTGTGGATTCCGGTATAAGAAATCATCTGGTTTAGTTCCTGAGGTCGCACAGGGTGCTTATGGAACACCGCAAGGACCTCTCATGAACACTGTAGATTCTCCTGACGCGCTCGGAAATGGCGTGGTCTGGTTTTGGGACCTTCAGAAAGCGAAGAAGCAACTGCTGAGAGATGCATGCACGGCTTTAACAACTTGTACCTCTCTAACGACGCTGCCATCCATTCAGAACGGTGCCTTCGTAGGTAAAATCGGCTTCTGCAAGACATCTCAGAAGTTTATCCCTATAACGAACTCCTATGGACAATTGAAGGCGGCGTATCCCGAGGATCCTACGCTTGACTGTGCATCATCACAAATTGCCACAACGGTAGGGGAATGTACAACAAACGAGGGCTTCGTGGACACCTCTGAACTAGACGCCACGTGCCTTCAAGCGGGCGGCGGCACGCTCAGCCGCGACTGTCTCTTGCGCGCGGTTCAAATGGCGGGATGCAGTGATAAAGGAACAATGTACACTGCCCTTCAGTCTGCTGCTGCCACCGGTCCCTACGATACGACGCTCAAGACAAAGAAGTCCTACCAAGACTATCAGTCTCAGCAAGGATCCGCAGCCATCACACAGAGTCTCTTCCGTGCTGATCAGGGATCTATGAATCTGGCGCTGTCCGAGGTTGGTAAGGTCAAGAGTGCAATTCACTCCTCTCCCTCAAAGGCGATTCGCATGGCTGCAAATGATCTTTGCACTCGTGCTGGCATTTATGACACCTACGATTTCTGTGGAGATATTCCTGGTACTTCGTTGTTGTCAGCGATTGACTTTTCTTGTTTGAAATCCTATTGGGAAAACAAGAATGGTAAGGAGCAGGGTTCTCTCTATCCTACTACACTTGCCGCTGCCTATCAGATTGGCAATGGAATTCGCACCTGGGACGATTACAAGAATGCGGTCAATCTTCTGGAACAGCAGACTCACAGCACAAATGGTGCCGTTCAACAGGATGCACTCTTAAAATTTATGGGTATTCAGCCTGGACCCGCACCTGCTGTCTTAGTGCCGCTTGACGCCACAACTCGGGGTGTAGAAACCATCTGGATGGATACCTCTCTCAGAAATTCGCAAATCGGACAGATATTTTGCATATTGGGACGACGCCTTGGTCTTACCTCCCAGAATAAAGGTCTGCCCGAGATTCCTCTTTCGTCAGCGCCGATTCCGCCTACGGGGCTGACACAAAATGTAGGATTTCTTTCTTTTTTTGATTTACGTTTGCCGTCCGTGCCGAATGATTATAGAATCTTCTTTCAGACTGTGGCAAAAGATGGATTCCGTTTTGCTGTCAATCATGTGGTGACAGAAATGGGAACAAACGATAATACATTTTCTCGTTTCACGGATCATGCCGCGGCGAGCTTCAATAATTTGAATACAGCAGGACTTCTTGTAAAAAAGAATCAGCCCAATATTTTTACAGTAGAATGGTACACCGGTACTGGTGCACATCAGTTCCAAAACAGTATTGCTTTTAAACCTGATACAGCATCGGGTCAAATGGGTACAATGGCACCCTTTTATGACAATCAGGGGCAACTCAACAGAGATTTAGTTCAGCTTTCTGTTCTCACCCAGGAATCAACTGCCCCTTATCTGGCAATTGAGGTATGTAAGCGATCCGCTCCTTCGACGGGTGCCTACTCGGTAAATGCGAATCAGGTTGCCTTCCAGGAGCGCCGCTTATATAGTCGTGGACTAGAACTTCAGAAGAATGGTAATCCATCTTTCTTTTCTGCCGCTGCAGATCGTTCAGGCGTGCCCGGAAACGTGGGCTATGTACGTATAAATGACGGCGACTCCTTCGTTTCCTTCTCAAAGGTTGCTTTCCAAGCCCTTCAGACTATCTCTATCTGTTTCCGTCTTCCGCAAACATTTCAGACAACCATGAATCTTTTTTCATGGGTGAATTTGGAGCGTGGATGGACATCACGTATTGGTTACACTGTGACAATTTTGGCGAACGGCTCTATGCAAATAGAGATTAGGGGACAACAAGGAACAACGACGCAGATTTACCCTTCTCAACTACAAATGGGTTCAGGGGCACCGTGGTACTTGTTTGTCATGCGCATTGATCAGTTCCAGGGTAATACACAGGGTGTAAATATTGTGGTGGAAGCGTGTAGTTCACTGCAAAATACGGGGTCATTTGGTATGAATTCGACAATGACAATGGCAAAGACTTACTCTCAACCTTATTTTTTCTCTGATTATGCCACCAGTTCACAGCAAAGAGGTGAGCTCCGATTCGGTGGTGTAGGGGCATTGGACGTTGCCTGGTTTCATGGATTTGACTATAAGATTGAGGAAGGTGAACAGATAAAGAGAGAGGCGCGTAGCGGCTGGATACGAACATGGTATGAATCTGACCTGTAAATATGCGGTAAAGAATCAATTCTAAAACAATCTTGTATAGAAGATGGTTTTAGAAAACGTAGATCAAATCTTTTTACTCGCAAATCCCCGAAGAGAGCCTGAGCGCATTTCTCGGCTTTTGCCACATTTAATTGAACGAGGAGTCCCCAAGGAAAAAATTACAATTAGTGGTCCGACATGGGGCGATGAACTCACTTCCGAAGAAATTTTTCAGTATTATGATCCCTTTTGCCGAAAAGGCATGCCGATTTTTACTTTTAAGGCTCGTTGTCTATCACGGGGTGAGATATCTCTTGTACTTAATTTTATTTGGGGTGCCCAAGAGGCAGTGCGGCGGGGATATAAGACGGTGGTTTTCTTAGAATCGGACGTTTTTTTACGGGAAGATTTCGTTTCTCGCCTTGATGAACTTGTCGCCCAACCTGTTAACTGGGATTATGTCAGTTTAGGTGAAGGAGTTCGCACCCGTCCTCCGAATTGCGAGGTAAGTCAATTTGGTCCTACAAAACTCTATCAACCACCACATCAATTTGTGTATCGATGCACCGATTCTATGTTGTTTCATGTCTCTTATTTAGAACGTATTCTATATACTATGCGTCCGTTTCGGGAATGCCTGGATTGGGAACTCAATATACAGAATATGCATCATAGAGGTCTTTCATTATGGGCAGATCCGCCGCTTGTAGAGCAGGGAACTTGCTGTGGTCGCCTGGAAACAACTTTAACATCTTAGAATAGAATGGATTCTACCCCTCCTGGTGGACTTCTGGGTATTTTCACATTTGTACGAGCCCGTATAGAAGCCATCTACACTGCAATGAGTCACCAGAAAATGCGGTGTAGATGTATTTACATAAAAAATAAGAAAAAGAGGAATACTGTGAGAGTTGCACCCGAGGTTAATGAGGATGAAGACGAAGCCATAGAGGTTCCTCCGCCGACTCCCCCTAAAAAATCACGGCGTGATTCGCTTGCCTATCCTTAGCACAGGTAGTCTTATATGAGACGCGCAGTCTCAGGCTTTCTCTTTCCAGTTATCGGATCCGCATCGACTGTGCCAACGCGACTTTCTTGCTTCATCTCTTCATCATCTATTTCAAACATATCAAAGCGCACAACCTTGCCCGTTACAGGATCTGTAAACGGAACAAGTTTGAGAGGACGACCCTTCAATCGCACAATCGGATATGTCTTTGTTGCTGCTGCTGCCGCTGTGGTAGGCTTCAAGAAACGACTTTCCTCAATATCATCCTTCAGAATTGGATTATACATAAAATCACCCACTGTAAACTTCTGACAGACGAAGGTTCCATCACTATTTTCATTTAAGTTCAACTCGCAATCGACAGCAGCCGACTTCATAATGTTTTGTAAATTGTCAATGACTGCCTTCTTTCTTTGACTGACAATATAGAGACGCTCATCACTGGTCATTGTATACATGGTAGAACCCTCAGCTACCTTGATTCCGATTTGTTCAGCCTCTTCGCGTGTGAGTCCATCCTTATTGATAATAGTTTCCGCGATCTTGAACTCGCCCTCTCTTGCCTTTTGTGCCTCAGGACCGAAGACTGAAATGTAGGTAAAAATCTCAACTGTACGCTCAGGAGGAGGTAAATCCATGTGCGAGCAGATACGAACCGCGCGCCCCTTAACCTGTGCCATACGAACTTCATTCCAGTAAGGCTCCATAATATGGACGGCACGCACATTTTTTAGAGATAGACCCTCAGCACCCGCACTGGTAATGCAGAAGAGACGGCAGAGTTTCCCAAGTTTATTGTCAAGCTGCCCTGGTTCAGAAGAAAACCCTGCTTTCTTCAACACGCTGATCATCGAGGCAGGAAGTTCAGAGTACTTCGCATTAAACAGATTGACTGCGTATCTGCGTACAACTTCTGACTCACCGCCTGTGAATTGTATGAAACGATTTACAGTTTGCGCCTTGTCGGCTGCGAAGGAGGCAAGCGTTTCCTCGGTAAAACGGGGTCCCTCTGCTCCCGTCACATCTATCTTAATCGGTACCCAGCCATTCGCCTTGAGAACAATAGAGAAAATGCCTATTCCCTCCATGTCTAGGAACTGACTATAGACGAGACTACTTCCCTGTGCGGCAAGTATATTCTCAAGAATCGCGGCATACTTCGGGCTGATCTTCTTCAAACTATTCTCACCATCGAGCTTCAGATATTCAGGAGTGTACTCAAGAAGACAGTCCTTACATCTCTTAATTGCTTCTGCATAGGTCTCACCGGGCTGAATATCAGCTTTGCAACGAATTTCTCTGCGCTGCTGCTCTGTGGTTTGGGCAGCTGAAGGCGCGGCTTTTGCCTTGGGCTGTGGGAGCACAATACCCATTCTACGAAGTTCTTCATCGAACTTATATTCCTCTATGGTACGACGGATTTCCTCTTCAGCTTTGCCCTCCTTTTGTAGACGAGCCTGCTCTTCTGAAAGGAAGAGCTGGAATGCCTCCTCATCCACCTTGTCGTCCTCCGCTTCCGCCTCCTCTGCCTCATCCTCCTCTTCCAGGACAGACTTCGTATCTTCATCGTCTTCGAACTGATCAAGAACAGCCGTGTCCGCAAAGACATCGCGATCGCGACCCACCTCCTCCTTAATCTCACGCATATCACGCGGTCTCGGTCTGTTCACTCCAGGAGGAAAGGAAAAGTTACAGGCTTGGCGGCTGCTCATGCGGTAGTTGTTTGTCTGCTTTGAGTTCTTAATATCGTAGATTTCCGCCCATAGAGATGAAAGACGATTTTCGTCCTTTCCCTTCTTTTTCTTCTGCTTTTCCTCAATACCGATCTCTTCAAGACGAACTGTGCTGTATTGCTCCTGTGCATAGGATGACAGCGGAACACGAACCACCTCATCCTTTGTCACTTGTGGCATGAGATCCTTGCGAGCACCCTTGTAATACGAGATAAGACCTGAGAGGCGCTTCACGAGAACCAGCTGGTTTTTCACGGTGACACCATCCTTTTCTAGGAAATTTTCGGCAAATTGTTCACCGAACGGTGGCAGTAGAGCCTCTGATCGTGTCTGAATTTCACCCTGAAACTGAATTTCATCTTTAAAGGACTTCACTCTCTCTTCAAAGGAAACCTGCGGCTCCGAAGGCTTGATGCGTTCAACACCTGTGCTTTCCGAGGACACCTTGCGAATCCCCTCAGGGAGTGTAGTAAACATGATTTTTACACCGTGATCGTCCGTGGTTGTCTTGATAAAGTCAAGGTAGCGATTCTGTTTTGCCATGGTAGTAATCTGTTTCGCCTTTTTTTCCTCCTCATCAGACGATTGTCCTCTGGGAAGGCGTGCCTCGCTAATGTTCAAATATCCGTGTAAAAGATTGGCTAAGATACCCAATTCTTCGGGGAAGTTGATCAGTGGTGTACCACTGAGTCCAATAATCTTAGAATTCTTGGCACCAAGAAGAAGTCTGTAGAAAAGGTAGCCGCGTTTGTAATTCATGGTACGTCCACACAGGCTCGGCTTCCACTTACCAGGCAGAATCGGCTCAGGCTGGATCTTTCTCTTTGCACCAGGAAGATTCAAGAGATACGGATCAATCGTTCCCTGGATTAGACGCGTTAGATTGTGGATTTCGTCCACGACAATGACCGCGTCATCAAACGGATTCTTTTCGGCACAGGCGATTTCCTTTAGCTTATTGGCTGAGAGACCATTGTAATTAATGAACCAGATAAGACCATCTCGCGGTTTCTTGGGATCAGGGTCATACACAAGAATGGCGCTGATCTGTTCTCTGATTTCAGTCTGTTCTTGGGGTGTCAGGTTTTTATAATTGGGCTCCTTCTTTGAAAAATCAGGTACCCAGATACGTTGCGCCTTTTTCAAATGCAGCGCGGGAATTTTGAGCACTGTCCGCGCAAATGTATATTCGAGAGACGTCGTGCTCTTCTGGGGGAGTTCAAAGGCTGTCCAGTGATTCTGCAGCCTGTAATACTGGAAGCCACAGAAGGTAATCTCATTGATAAAGTTTTTGCGCAAACTGAAGGGAGTCATTACGATAATTTTGCGGTTTGAGGTGGCAAAGAGGGCTTCTGAGGCGGCGATAGCCGTGCATGTTTTTCCTGAGCCAAGACCGTGATAAACGAGTACACCACGATAAGGGCTTTCCCAGCGCATGTAATCACGGACAAACTCCTGATATTGGTAGATTTCGGCTTTGGTAGCTCCACCTGCACCTAGCTTAATGCAGGCATCATAATCGGGTTTCGTGTCAGGCAGCTTCAATTTAAAGGGGCTGTAGGTCTGACGGATGAAGTCAGTAAATCCACGCTGGGTTTGCGGCTGAAATCCGTTTTCTGGGAGAGGAGTTTTGTAGGGATTGCGAGTCTCGAGGTCTCTTATAGCTTCCGCGAGTGTTTCAAATTCGGTGCCTGTAAAATCTGCTGCATCTCTCTGTGGCTCTGCTTGTTGGACCTGAACAGGAGCAGATCCGGGAACGGCTACCTTGAAGACACGTGGCTTCTTGGGAGCGCTCGCAGCAGGAGCGACTGCCACGGCTTCAGCTGCGACTTGTTCGGGTGATTGTTCTTCTACTTGTGCTGGCGGCGTGGCTTTTACAGGTGCTGGGGGCACGGGCACAGACGCCTTCTTTGACCCCGAAAATAAGCCCCGCACAACCGTGACAGGTTCAGGAACCGGATCTGCCGAACTCGGTTTCATATCAAGCCGCTCAGCATCAAAAGCCGGTAAGGCAGCCTCTGCCTCTGTCGCTTTTCTGATAGAAATCTTTGTAAACTTCTTTGCTGCTGGCTTTTTCGCTTGTTCAACTTGCGGAAGGGGTACGTCCGACATCTAGTTTAAAGTATGATTTTCTCCGTCCTCATTTATCACAGTCTTTTGAAGTTCAATCAAAGCCAAACGACTTGCTTCTTGCTCAGCAATCTTCTTATTTCGTGCTGTTGACTTTGCTAGAATGGATCCATCAATTCCTACGACGCCCATGGTAAAAATGCGGTCGTGTGGGGGACCGACCACCTCAACCTCCTTGTATTTCGGCGGCTGATGGTAATGTGCCTGAAACCAGCGAAGTACTTGATCCTTATAGTTCGTATCATTGCTGATGAGTTTCCGAAAATTTACATGCTTCTCGATGACCTTAATCAGAAATCCCTTCACTACAGCCCAGCCAGAGCCACACCGTATCTCTTCATGTTCAAATAAGGCGCCGAGCCACGCTTCGAACAAAGAGCCAAGAATCTCCAGATTTTCTCGCCCCTTACACACTTCCTCAACGTGGCGACTAATAATTAAATATGGTGCCAAACCAATTCGTACACTCAGTTCACCCAATTCCTTGTTATTGACGATTCGTGTGCGAATCCGTGTAAAGAATCCTTCGCCTTCGCCCTTGTATCGTTTTGCCAAATAGTAACCCACAATATTTCCAACAAAGCCATCGCCTATAAATTCAAGTTCCTCATTGTCTGCATCTTTCAGAGGCAGACAGTTAGAAGGTCGTTCGGTCATTGTCATCTTTTCACCTTTCTTCTCCCAGACTTCCGAACGGTCTACATACGACTTATGGACGCATGCGAGTTGAAAGAGTTCAGGCTTTGTGACATCCCCAGACCATCCATACTTTGTGAGAATTGCTGCGATCGTCTCCTTTTCAATATCTTTGTTCCTTGGATTCCAGGGATTAAAGATCTTCTGATTCTCAGGCTCCGTCATTCTATACGGTCTTCGTACTAAGTGTTTAGACATTGTGTAAAAAATTGAAGGCATACACTAGAGAAGACGGTGATGGATGAAAATAATGAAACAATTATAAGTAATATTAGTGAAAATGCCGATGACCGCCCGTCAAATAAAAAGAAAAATGGCATCAGTATCTTTAAAATGACGAGAATTCCCATAATGTCCGCTCATGATGAGATAGGAATTAGCATCCCCACGGGTTTTGACATAAAAGCCCTGAAAACGAAGCTGGGAATCAAAAGTACCAATCCTATGGAAGAGGCGGCAGGGAATCAGCTCATTTCTGTTGCAGGCGAAACGATTTCATTCGTTCCCACCGGCTTGGAAGAACTTGAGTCGACACTGGTGGACATTTCAGGATTTAAGGCATTGTATGTACCTGACAACTTCAGTGAAAGTAAAACAGAGACTCTTATGGGCACATATAAGTTAGTCTTTCCTTTTTCTAAGTTGGGTAAACCTGTTGATGAGTTTCTACCCCCTTGTAATGATCAGATGTTAACGGATTGGAGATTAACAAAGCCACTGATTGATAGCCTACAATTTCGCCTGGAGAAGTTGCGCGCTAGCATTGTAGATCAACGGTCCCTACCCAGTGACAGCGTGGATCTTCGTAATCAAATTGCACACTTTCAACTTCTCAGTGAATTAATTACCTCAATAATCACACATGCCCACGATAATAAATGCTCGGGTGAAGAGGAAGAAGTTGAACCTATCAAAGAAGATGACTTGACGCGACTTCTACAAAAATTCGCGCTTCTTCTTCTCTTACGTAAGCGCGATCCCTCCACTGATCTGAAGAATCTGGTAAAACAACTGGATGAAGAATATCCCATTACACTGGATGACTACGATGCAAATATGAGAAAGTCCATCCGTGAGTTCTTAAACTTAACACTAAAGAAAACAACAGTCGGTGGCGGTACCACTCATATTGAAGATGATCTCATCAAGATTGACAATGACATGCAGGCAGTCTCTGAGGTTATACAGGCACTTGAAATAAAGGAGACACCTACCAAGAAAGAGACGAGAGAACTGGTGAAAAAACAGAAGGAACTCAACAATCTATCGAAGAAGCGTGTGACCCTGGAGGATATGCTCTATGAAATTGAAAATAAGGGCGAATATATTGTAAAAACCAGCGAACTGCCACCTCTGGTGGATGCTGCATATCCCGAGCTTCAGAATTCAAAGTTTCTGAAGTTTGAGAAAGAATTACATGAAAAATTAAATAACTAGACTAGAATGCCTTCCGATACAGATAAAAAAGAGGCGGTGAATACAAGACCTAATTTTGCTCTTAAAGCCAAATACGCCTTTTATTCAACCCTTGTCTTTTTTTTGATTGCCAATCCTGAAACCTACAAATTAATACAACGCTTTCTCGGAGGAGTTTTTACGGTGGCATCTGATACCGGCTGCCCCTCGACCTATGGATTCTTTTTTCATACCCTACTCTTCTTTTTAGTTCTTTGGGGGCTCATGCTTTTCCCGCGAGATTAGGATAGGAGTTCCTTGAGTTGAGCCTCTCTTCTTTTATCATATTGGATTCCTTCATGAATCTGCTTAAATATATACATTTCTGCAAATGCATTACTTTCTAGAGGACTGTATCCCTTAGAAAGTGCTGTGGCATAGAGTGAAGCCGCCTGAAATTCGTGCTTTTTTTGCCAGCCCATAAGTTCATTATGTGCCTGTGTGTGTATGAGTGGATACTGTATCCATGCTCCACCTCTAAATACTTGGAAAGGTTTATTCATTACTTACTATCGGGGGCTAAAGTTTAGGTTGTAAGTCTATGTAGAATGAAGTTGTTAGGTGCTCTTCTTTTTTCACTGTTATCTGGTGGTATGGCAACGATTCGTGATTGCAGTAACGGCAAGGGTCTATTCACCATGATTTCACAAGGATTTAGTCCGGAACCGCCCATTCCTGGACAGGATTCCACACTCTGGTTTTATTATCAGGTTCCCGATGGCATGACTGTCACAGCTGGAACAGCAAAGTATTCCTTCACCTTTAATGGAATTCCCTTCAGCCCAACCGTAGATGATTTATGTACACAGGTCGTTTGTCCTCTCGTACCTGGCATCTTTAATTTAACTAGCACATCTCAGTTTCCTAGTGGTATTTCGGGAAAGGTCACCTCGACAATTCAGTGGTTTAACGAGGGTGGTGCTCTTCTTCTATGCAGCGAACTAACAGAGAAAATCTAGACCCCTAGAAATGAAGACACGCATGGTATTTATCTTTATTGGAGTTATCGTTGTTCTCTTTGCTCTCCGGTGGATGTGGCTGAGGCGCGAGGGTTTCACTGCCTCAGGTGAAAACGGGGCAGCAGATACCTTTTCACTCTATTATGTCGATTGGTGCCCTCACTGCAAGTCTGTAAAACCGGCTTTTCTGGATTTTGCCAAGAACGGCTTTGTCACAGTGGCGGGGCAGAATGTGAAGGTTCAGGCGGTTGAATGTGAGAAGGAGCCCGAGAAGGCGGCGGGCAAGAACATCAAGGGTTATCCTACCATCCTTTTTGAGAAGGGATCGGGGCAGACTGTGGAATACACAGGTGATCGCACAGTGGAGGGCTATATGGCGTTTCTGAAACAGCAGTATGCCTAAGGGCGCCCTGCATTTATGAGCGCAAGAGATGTACAGCTATTGGAAGGTTTCGGTAGACTCAGATTCCGATCGGGGGTTGGACATACCGTTGGCACTCGTGGTCCCTGATACTCTGCAAAACGACGAGCAGGATCATTATGAGGCGCATAATTATCCATAGTCTGCTGTTGCAAATTCTTAATGCGCACAGACTGAGGAACACCCTGTAGACTTTGCGATGCGATGGCGGCTGCTTGATGAGATGTTGTTTGTGAGCAGGAATCTATTTTAGATTGTAGTAGTGTACCTGAAGGTGGAACTTGTCCGTTAAACCGAACGGTGGGTGCACATACTGTCGCCCGAGCCTTTGCGATGGCTGCCTTCGTGGCGCATAGTCTGGCTTGTGCCAGAATTTGGTCTACACGACCACTTTCAAAATTGCCATACTGTTGCATTCTTACTTCGGGTCGGGAAAATTGACATGGGTATTTGTATACTAGGCTAGTACATAAATAGACATGGATGGGCAAGATTGGACACCTGTGATTGTGGGTAAGAAGAGTTACGCCTCAGCACTGCGCCAAACGACGGCGGCACCAAAGCGTAGTAATGAGGTCTTTCATCTCACAAAGCTTGAGGCTGCCGAGGCTCCTGTGAGGATGAAGACACTTTCATCTGAGTCACGTCAAAAGATAGTTTCTTATCGCGCACTTAAGCAGATTACTCAAAAACAGCTCGATCAGGCGTGTGCATTTCCCGCAAATACTATGCGTGAACTGGAAAGTGGTAGGCTGACGCCCTCGACAGGGCAACTGAACACCTTGAATCGATTTGTCGGAGGGGGTCTCAAGCTAGAGTAATTACGAAACAGAATATCGACGGGGTGGCGCCTTTCTGCGACGACCGTTAAAGAAATCATAGGCTGCTTTTTTACCAGAACCAATAAGTTCCTCACGTTCTTCATCAGTGGCTTCGAAATTCCACGCAGGATAATGTCCCTTCGGGATAAGGATCGTCCGTTCAGCAAACATATGCTCTGTTTCACGGGCGCGGGGCATGTAATAACAGGCAAAAATTTGCATGAAGAAAGATCCTATCTCTGGTACTTCGTCGACTGTGGTATGATTGTAGGAGAAAGAAAGACCAATTGATTCAGATTGCTCATTAAGTGATAAAAAAGACATTGGGTAATTATTGATAACACCACCGTCGACAAGCATATGCCCAGTTTCGGGATCCCTAATGGGAACAAAGTATGACGGCAGACACATAGAGGCTTGAAGTGCCGTGGTCACTTTTACTGTGGGAGTCTTTTCTTTACTGAACTCCTTGTGTGTGCATGTACATAAGTCGCTTGCATAACAACGGAAATTCATTTTTGTTTGTAGATCTGCAAAGGTCACATTCGGATCTATGCCCCGCTGTTTCATCAGCGAATGTAGAAAACGAAGAAGATTGGCTCCATCATCGATGCCAAACGCCGTAGGAAATTCAAGAAGTGTTTCTGGACTGATGGACCGAATCAGTTGGAAATCAAACTCTGTAATTATCTTTTCTATTTCTTTCATTGTGTAGCCAATACAAAGACAGAAAGAGAACATGGCACCTGCCGATACACCCACACACTCTTTGATGGCTCGTAGTAAACCCCGCTCCTCCAGAACCTGTACAGCTCCTATGTGGGCTACGGCTCGCATTCCGCCCCCGCTTATAACCAACCGTCGCGGTGGTATTTCCATGTTATAAAATCTGAACATTTCTTTAAGGATGTCCTCGTCGCAGATTGAAGTTCCCAAACTCTTACCGAAAGATTTGTACCAAAAGCGAATGAAGCGTGATGAAGCACGACTCAAGACCTATAATCAAATCTTAGAGCAAATCTACACCCGTGTCTATTCCACTTCCCAGATGAATGGAAATGCCAATTACATCTTGTACAATGTTCCGCCCTTTCTTCTTGGTCTTCCCGCCATAGATCTGGAAGACTGTATTGTATACATAGTGTACATGCTCAGACAGCACGGATACCAAGTAAAATTCACATATCCCAATTTGTTGCACATAAGCTGGAGACACCATGAAAAGGACTACTTGTTGACACAGAATCCTATTGTACAAGCCATGCTGCCTGCTGAGACAAAGAAGACACAAAAACAGAAGAGCAAGGTCAGTTTTCAGAGCTTGGAAGATCAGACCATGGCGCGCAGTGCCGAACAGCCACAAATTCGTCGTGCAGCAGATTATGTACCGCCGCCGTCCTTTGTACAAAGTATTCAACGTCCAATGCCTGATAAAAAAGATGTTGTTCTTTCTGATCTGTGGAACTTTTCATAAGCAGAATTAGGAATGGATTCAAACTCCCTCATAGTGATTGGATCAGAGGTTGCTCTTGCTCTCTATCCAATCTTGATCAAAACAGTCCCTGTAAATCTTGCGACACAGCTTGTCGCGAGATTTCTAGTCTATGTTTCTCTCGCCTTCTTTCTAGCGACACCCAAGGATATTGCCGGTACATGGCTAAGTTTTGAAAATGCCTCGCAGAGTATGCTTTATGGTTTACTCAATTTAGTGCATATTGGAGTCTCTTATTATTCTTTTGCGAATCTGCCCACTGGAACTGCGATGAGTCTCTTCTACACCTATCCGGTGTGGAATTTGCTCGGGGCGCATCTGTTATTCGGTGAAACCTTTAGCCTCTTCAATATATTTCTTGTGTTTGTAGCCCTCTTTGGAGTCTACCTGGTTGCTCTGCAAACGAAGGATGAGGATACTCAGAGTAAGAAGCAGATTCATTTACAAGGTGTGGTGGCTGCCCTCCTCGCAGCTCTCACAGAAACTCTCATTTATTTGATTGTCCGCGTGAAGAGCCCCTCACCTTCTTTTAGTATTTTACAACTGTACCCAGGTGGTCTTCTTGCTCTATTAGCCGGTTTAGTCGCTACAGGCGAGTCTATAGATCTCTCATGGGATCACTGGAAACCTCTTCTTCTCTTTAATACACTCATCGGCTTTGTTGGTTATTTTCTACGTTTCTACACCATACCCCGTGTTGATACTCTGGTATTCACCCTACTTTCCCTAATTGGAGTGGTTGCTTCATATATCTGGGGTTTTGGATTCTTACAGGAAGTTCCCACGTCGCTAGGAGTCTTAGGATCTCTTCTTATCTCTCTATCAGCAGGGTTTGCCGTTAGCAAATGAGTGTTGATGAAAACTATATAGTGTATTTGCTAAGCACAACGAAGGCGCCGTATCAGACTTATGTGGGAATGACGAATAATAAGGAACGTCGTTTAAAACAACATAATGGTGTTTTAAGCGGCGGCGCGCGAGCGACGGCGGGGCGAAAGGGTGAGTGGAAACGTGTCTTATACATTAGTGGCTTTCCCGATAAAACTACGGCACTTCAGTTTGAGTGGGCGTGGAAATACTGGACACGGAAGCAGGGTGCTGGGATGGCACCTCTCGATAGACGACAGAAGGCACTGGAGGATCTCTTACATCAGGAGCAGGCAACCTCAAAGGCGCTCCCCTTTTCGTCCTTCCCTCATCCACTGGAAATTAATTATGAGGATGATTCTGGAGGTGGGCAGTCATAAAAGACGGCGCGCAACTTTTTTGCAATTGCTGGTCCCAGTTTCCTCTTTTCGGAAATTTTCGTCTCTGCCAGCGTTTTTTCAGAGGCTGCAATAATTGCCTGAAAACTACCGAAGCTTTTGAGTAAAGCCTCAGCAGTTTTGTCTGAAACACCCGAACAGCATTGGAGCATGGCGGAGGCGAGATGTCCCTCACGATTTACCTTTCGACTACTGGAAAGAAGTTCCGTGTAAGGAACACCGCCCTCAGGCGCAATGAAACAGGTGGGATCAGCTACTAATTGCTCTTCAATCGTTTCCAAGAGTTTTGCGGTCTCAGTGAGAGACTCAACTTGGAAAAGGGCAATGTTGTACCGGAGCGAGAGGCGTAAAAGAACTTTCCAGAGTGTCTTCTTTGGTGTTCTCACAGCGAAACTGTCCAAGTCTCCTTCAATAATGTAGAGCGGGCGCGCCGCCGTAGCTTGGCAGTAGGAAAGAAGGCGCGTACGCTGTTCTCTGTAACGTCCGTCCTTGAGACTCGCCTCTAAATCCTGGACCTGCTTGCGTTCAACACAGACGCCTCCCTTCATAATCTGCTCACCTGAGAGACCGAGCCAAATATCTCCGACAGGTAATTGCTTGGTTTGATGTGTCGGCAACAACAAGATAAGATCTCGTTCCCGTATGTCAATGATCATCTGATTTTAAAGAAAACAATTCTTTAGAAGGAAATGACAATTGAGTGGGTTCCCATTACATTTGGCTTAGTCATGGCAACAATCGACGTATTCATGTTGTCTGCCATTAAGATCATTGGGACAAAGGCAAAGTATTTGAAATGGATGATCGTGCCTACCATTGTGTATGCAATTCAACCATGGATCTTTTTGTCATCGCTCAAGTTTGAAACGATGACTGTAATGAATCTTGTTTGGGATTTGATGAGTGATATTCTTGTAACTGCCGTCGGCTTGTATTATTTCGGCGAAAAGCTCGGTCCTATAAAGTCACTCGGTGTCGTCGCGGCAATTGTTGCCATTGGACTTCTTGCCTATAACGACGGCACTACAGAACTTAATTCCATATCTTCTTAATACCACTGCTGAACCGGCTGCGTGGGTGCAAACATACGCTCCAAGCCTGGTGTCCACCGCATGTAATCCCACTTACCCGTGCGCGTGGATGAATTGGGGCTGTAATAGGGATCAAGACCAGCCGCAGTATCCCGCGCCTTCTGCGGAATGATGATATTGTCCTCGCCTGCTGACTGTGTCGGCTGTGTGGAGGAAGGCGCTTCAGACTCCTCACCCTCATAGATGATCTTCTCATCCTTACGACGTGTTCCCACGATTTCATAGACATTATCGTCCTTCTTCACCACATCAGCTACCAGACCCTTTTTATCATAGATCTTCTTGATAAGTTCCTCTGCATCATCCAAATTGTATTCTGTCGGCTTGTCTCTGGGCTTCGGATTGTATGTTTGTAGAAGTTTCCGCTCCTCCATTTCAAGCGCGGACGTATCGGGAGGCGTCATATTGGAACCGTCCACTTCCTTGTAAGGGTTTGACGTGGAGACCGGAGGAGCATTTTCGTATGCTTCCACCTGCTGCTTGCGACCCTCTTGGAAACGAGCAGAACTCGGTGGCATCCCAGACCAATCAAGCGGATACTGGGCGGTCAGCTTGTTCAGAGTCGCCTTACTGACCTCCCTATCACCCTCATTCTGGAAGACAATATTGTACTCGTAGTCGTCTACATCATTGATTGGACGATTTAGGTATGGCTTGTCGGCAGGTTCTTCAAACTCTACGATCGTTCCCTTGCATTCCTTGACTTCTCTCTTAGGGCTGTCCTTGTTCTCAAAACCCTGGCGGAGATAGTAGCGTCCCGAAATGTATAGGAATAAATATGAAATGATGAGCAGTAGGAAAAAAATTGTATATGCGTCCATTCCCTTCGGAATACTCTGATACAGGGATTGAAAAAAGATGTGGACTAAATAGAATGCCAAAGTCAAAAAGCTCCAAAACCTCAGGCAAGCGTATTGATGTTCGGAGTAAGGCAGATGTTCCTGCCTTTGAAGCACTTCTCGGTAGAGGACCGATGACAATTGTCCTTGTTCACGCCGACTGGTGTGGGCACTGCCAAAGATTCAAGGAAAATGTCTGGAATAAAGTTCCCAATTCTCCTACGAACACAATCAATACGGCGAGTGTTCACCATGATATGTTGGAGAATACCAGTTTGGCTGGATCAAAGCTTGAGGGCTATCCGAGTCTGTTGCTAGTTGGCAAGGATAAGAAGCCGGCTGTCTACAAGAATAATGACGGTATCGAAACAAATGCTATGCCGCAGCCTACGACACCTGAAGAGTTAAACCAGATGGTTAACACTCCTGTCACCAACAATAATATCAACAATAAGACAGTTTCAGCTGAGCCGAATAAAATAAACACGGCTTCCAACGTCTTGAGAAATAACACGAACAATAATAATGTGCGCTCATACAAGCCCGCTGATATGGCTGAGCCGCCCAATGCTGCTGAGGACCTTGTTGCAACTCAGCAGATCAATAAGAAACAGATGGGCGGAAACTTGTACAAGTCACTACTGAAAATCATGGATCAAATGAAGACACGACGCGCTCGCGGTCATAAACGTAGTAAAAAGCAAACACGCCGTCGTTAAGCGTCCAAAAATTGGGTATTTTTTTCCTTACCAAAGTAAGTACAAAAATGCAAGTACTCCATATCTTTGATTCTTACGCACAGGATCAAGAAATAAAAAAGGAAGATGAAACCACCATGGAGGTGGAATACATCAATGAGGAGGAACAAGATGATGACGATGAGTTCAAGCCGCGTTGGCGTCGTGGGCGCAAGGAGGGTGAAAAGAGCTTCCAGGAAAAGCAGTCCATGGTGATCCAGCTCTTTGGATCTACCGCCGAGGGAAAGCCCGTGAGACTCCAGGTCAATGGATTCCAGCCCTTCTTCTTTCTGCGTCTGGATGATGAGCCGTCTTCGTTTGACAAGTGCAAACGTCGTTTTCTTGCGCTCTTTGATGAGCGAAAGATTCCGTATTCCTGCGTCCAGTTCGAGAAGACGAAGAAGAAGGTTTTGTATGGATACACGGCTGGGCGTGAGTTCACGTTCATGCAGCTGAATTTTAAGAATCTCAGTGTGTTTCGTGCAGTTAAGAAGCTTGTTCTGGACGATCACCAGCGCCCGATCTTTGAACTCTACAGAGGTGAGAAGCCACTGGAGGTCTATGATGCCAATCTAGATCCTATGCTTCGTTTCTTCCACCTTCGTAAGTTACAGCCATGCGGCTGGATCAAGGCGGAGGTAGATCTACAAGAAGAAGATGATGTGCTCATCGGTCAGTGCGAGTGGGATCAGATTGATCCTGAACTGGCACCACCCAAGGCTGCCGCTCCCTTTCTTATGGCATCCTGGGATATTGAGTGTTATAGTGACTCAGGTGACTTTCCCTTGCCCACACGGAAGGAAAAGTTAGCGAAGCTCGGTGAGGGTGCTGATCCTAGACAGGTCCAGGGCGATCCCGTGATTCAGATCGGTGTTGTTCTGGTACGTCAGGACGCTGAGACGGAGCGACACATCTTCGTCCTCGGTACGTGCGACTCACTCAAGGACAGGGGTATTGAGGTTCATGTAGCAAAGACAGAGAAGGCTCTGCTTTTGAACTTTGCGAACTGGCTTGTAATGAAGAATCCAGATATCCTTGTGGGGTACAACACCTTTGGTTTTGACGAAAAATATATCTGGAAGCGCGCGACCGAACTCGGTATCACAAATGATGCCGGCTTCCAAGGGCTCAGCCGTCTCTCCTCGCTCGGCAAGGAGACAAAACTCGATGAGAAGTTTCTCAGTAGCTCAGCGCTCGGTGACAACTTCCTCTACATCTGGTCAACGCATGGTCGCCTCCAGATTGACCTATTACACTATGTACGTCGTGGCACGGCACTCCCTTCGTATAAGCTGGATGATGTCTGCTTGTACTACATGAGCGGCAAACTCAGTGGCGTTGAGCGAAAGGAGTCGTCCTGGCTCCTGAAGACAAAGAGTACAGGTGATGCGAAGCCTGGTCGCTACCTCGTTCTCTTAGAGGAAACAGGTGAGGATATTACTGAGAAGGCGGAGGTCATTGAGGTGATTCCTGGCAAAGGAATTATTATTAAAACCCCACAGCATTCTGAGGACATTGATGTGCGCGAGGCAGTCAAGTGGGCAATTGTAAAGGACGATGTACCTCCCGCGGAGATCTTTCGACTTCATCGTGATGGTGGACCTGCCGGTCGTGCGAAGGTGGCTGCGTACTGTATTCAGGATTGCGACCTCGTCGTTGAATTGTATAAGAAGCTGGACGTCTTCAACAATGCCATGTCCATGGCGAATGTTTGTTCCGTTCCCGTGTCCTATATCTTTACACGCGGTCAGGGCATTAAGATTGAGTCACTCATTTTCAAGGAATGCTATGAACTGGGCATGCTTGTCCCAGCTCTGGAAAGCACGCCGTTTGGTGCGGCGGCGGCTGCAACCGGTCAAGAGGAGTCCTATGAGGGTGCCATTGTACTGGATCCCACACCTGGATTCTACAATGTGTCACCTATTGGTGTGTGTGACTTTGCCTCCCTGTATCCCAGCACAATCATCAGTGAAAATATCAGTTATGATTCGCTCGTGTGGGTCAAGGAGTTTGACCTGGATGGAAACCTCGTCAAAATGACGACTCTTGGCGATGAACGTGCCGCGCCGCCTGGTACAACCTGGAACGCCATTGAGTTTGCGACCTGGGGTGTCAAGGAGGGCGACACGAGGAAGCAACCTGAGAAGGTCAAAAAGGGTGTACGTGTCTGCTGTTACGCACAGCCGCCTGATGGTAGTAAGAGCACACTACCGAATATTGTGGCGAAGTTGCTGGCGAAGCGCAAGTCAAAGCGTAAGGAGGCTGAAAAGGAGACGGATCAGTTCAAGAAGGCACTTTTGGATGCCGAGCAGTTGGCGTACAAGCTGACGGCGAACTCACTCTATGGTCAGTTGGGCTCACCAACCTTTAAGATTCGCATGCAGAACTTGGCGGCTTCCGTTACAGCCTATGGTCGTACACAGATCATCCATGCGAAGAATGCAATCCTGGAGTTCTATGGTGCCGGTTCCAAGAATTTCCCTGCGCCACCGACAACCTTTGAAACGAAGGAGGTACGTGATAAGAACGGAATCGTCGTTCGACAGGCAATGAATGCCGCTGAAATCGCATATATCAAGTCACTGAACGCAGCTGAATACAGACTGAAAGAACTTGCCTGGGCTGATCTCAAGAGTAGCCATGATGTGAAGCGGACGCATGGTTTTATGGCGTGGAAGGCGGGTAAGAGCGGAGTTCATCTTGATGAGTGCTCAGGCGCGGAGATTGTCTATGGTGATACTGACTCACTCTTTGTCAACTTCAATGTAGATGCAAGTTCCGATGCACGGAAGGCGATCGTTGACACAATTGAACTCACGGAGAACGCTGGTAAGTTTGTCACACAGAATTTGAAGAGTCCGCATGACTTTGAGTATGACAAAGTATTCTATCCGTTCATTATATTTAGCAAGAAGCGATATGTAGGTAATAAGTATGAGGAATCACCTGATGAGTTTAAGCAGACATCGATGGGTATTGTCTTGAAGCGGCGTGACAATGCGCCCCTGCTTAAAACCATTTATGGTGGTGCCATCCAGATTCTTCTAAATGAGCGCAACTTCTTGAAGGCAGTTGAGTTCGTGAAGGATAAAAGTATTGAACTCGTCACGGGAAAAACCAGTACGTATCAATTAACAATTACAAAAAGCCTGCGGGCAACGTATAAAACAACACCACCGCCACACAAGATTTTGGCGGATCGGATGAAGGAAAGAGATCCAGGTAATGCACCATCAGCAGGCGAGCGCATCGGCTACATCTATATCTCCCCACCACCTGGACAACTTGCTCCATCTCTACAAGGTGAGCGAATTGAAACGCCTGAATATATGAAGGAAAATAATCTTGTACCTGATGTACGATATTATATTGAACACCAGTTGATGAATCCTCTTTCTCAGCTGTTTGCCCTGAAAGTTGAAGATATTCCTGGCTTCCAAGGAACTTCTGGAGTTATGTCACCTGAGCAAAAGGAGAGTATCGCTTCTGACTTAATCTTTGGAGCGGCACTCAAGGCATGCGATCGTAGTGCTGTACGTGCCTTTGGGCAAAAGATGTTTGGTAATATTTCTGTGACGCCCTTGGAACAAACGAAGCGTTCTCCGAGACTCGCGGCAGCCACAGTTGCTCCTGCAAAGCCGCAGAAGCAAGTGACACTAACGGGCTTTCTGGTACCACAGGAGCCCCAATCGTTTGCCTCCACAAAGGCGCTACTGGAAGAAATTGCCCGCGAGAAGGAAAAAAAGAAGAAGTCAGTGTCACCGCCTCCCCTTCCAAAGGCTGAGAAGGCTGAGAAGGCTGAGAAGGGAGAAAAGGCAAAGAGATCAAAGAAGACACCAGGTGTAAAGGTCGATGCCTAGATACGGTAAAATCGTAATCATTTTTTACTGAATCTAAATAAAGGTATGCCTACCTTGGATATCCCAGAATCAATTGATCATTACAGAGAGCGTTGCCTCAAAGATCCCTGTAATGCGCGCGCTAGACAAAATCATGCCTATGTTGCTATGAATTCATTTCAAGTTGATGATGGTCCTTACAATACGCAGATTATTCGTATGTACCCGACAGCAGATGCAGGAATGCCCCATACTCGTCCGCCAAATTTTATCTGCATGCCTGAGCATTATCCAGAGGAATATTATCAAGAAACTCTGCAACACGAGCTCATCCATATACACCAGAGACGAAATGATTTAGCATGGAGATATCTTTTTCATACACAGGGCTGGATTCCTCTTGCTGATCAACATATCCCCGAACGCTGGTTACGACGTACTCGTTTAAATCCTGATACCTTGGACCAACGATTTTATGCATGGGAAAATCGCTGGGTGCCACTACCGCTCTTTGAACGTGAGGATAAACCTGATCTACGTGAATGCAGAGTTCGATGGTGGGATCAAAGAACAGGTGAACTCGAAAGAAATCCTCCTGCTTCCTTTAATTCTACCTTTGGAGAACATCATCCGCAACCCGAGCATCCGCGAGAAGTGACTGCGGTTATTTTGGCTCGCAGATTTAAACTGGAAAGCTGGGAGACACTTGAAGAATATCTGGGCGGATATCTTGCGGCTAAATAGGGATGATTCTAGACTTAAAAAAACTTGGTATTGAGGGTACGTATACTCTTGATACCATGAAACAAATTCCAGATTCGGCATTTCCTGTTCTCAACGGGAGTAGTCAGCTTATTTATGAAGGAGGTAATGAACGAGCACACCTTTTTCTCGGCGATATATTAACGCATGGAGCCTATGGGGATATTCGGTCCGCTTCCCGTGTAAAAAATGGAAAGTCAGAGACTGTTCTGGTCAAATCTCCTCGGCTACCAGAAATGAATCTAAAAATGGAAGCAATTGTACAAACGATTTCGCGCGGCTGTCTAGAAAAACAGAATATATCGTGGGCTATTCCTGAGATCTATGACATTTACCAATATAAGGGAAAAATGTCATTTAGCATGGAAAAAATCAAGGGTCAGTACCTCCACGAATGGTTTTTGAAGACAAAAGAACCTGATCTTGATTTTTACAAGACTATGATTCAACTTTGTATTATATTGTCAATCTTACATAATTGTCTTGAATTAGATCATCGTGATTTAAAATCAGATAATCTGTTTATTCGCAATGAGTCGTGTTCATTGCAATTCAAGCATGAATTAAATACCTATATTGTTGCATGTCCTTTTCAAGTTGCTCTCCTTGATTTTGGTTTCGCTTGTGTAGGTGATCATCTAGGTCTCGGAACAGAAGTTTTACCTGTCCTTGATCCGTGCCCTAAAGAGGGACGTGATCTCTTTCATTTCCTAATATCCGTTCTGAGTATTGAGACAATACGTAAACGTTTATCAACGAAAACCTTGGATCAGATTGATCTCTGGTTAGGCAACAAGTATGCTTCATTAGCAAAGCGTTTTGCAAATACCACGGAAACATGGGTTCATCTAGTTACAAGTAAGACTGAATTCCGTTCACAGACTTCCTCGCCATACCGAGTTCTGCAGGATATTGTAACAAAGAATCCAGAACTATTTTTTCTGTCTCCGTGATCTTGCTTTTGTTATGCGTTTTGAGGATTTTCTGGTTTTTTTGTAACGTACGCCGCCACCTGCGGGAATCTTTTCACGTTCCTCTACCCAATTTCTGCCCCGCTTCACTGCTGACAATACCTGTGATTTTACAGGCGGTTGAGATAGTTTTTCTATGTTCCTTGTAATCTGTCGTATTTTCTGTTTCATTTCATTTTCTACAGTTTCCCACATCGGATTTTTCATCTGTGGTACAGAAGGAAAGAGGAATCGCAGTTTAGGATGTTTTATAACTTTCGGAAAATAGAAGAGAGAAAACTCTTGAAAGTCCTCCAAGAACTCTGGACCAAAGGCATTTGAGAGAATCGTTTCAAAGATGGATGGAATAAAATATCCCCCCTTATAATTCTTTTCAAAGGTTGCTTTATCGTTTGCGTAATAGACCATTCTCATAAAGAATAAAATAAGAGACATGGGATCCATACTAAAACTCAGACCATGAAGAAGAAGTTTACCCGCTATAGGAATAACTTGACCATAGACATCAAGATTTGGATCCTTATATTCTCCCTCAAAATATACATTCATTTCAATCATGTAGTTGAAAAGTATAAACGACGAAAGTTCTAAGAGCTTTTTCTCGTCAATACGAGCTCCGCCCGCCTTGTTATCAGAATCAAATACACTTTTTATTTCTGCCATTAGAATTTCTGCTGTTTCGACTACACGCTGTCTTATTCCCTCATGATACGGTATTACACATGTTAGAGATGAAATTGCCTGTACATCATTATCTCCTACATCTGTTACGCCTATTTCTCCATGAGCTGCATTTAATAAATCGTCTGTTTTTACTGAAGTTTCACCTTCAGGGTCAAGTGGCGTCAAATTAATAAATGCAGAAAGAACTTCTTTCATAGGTGCCTTATTTTTTTCTGCACGTCCGCCTGATATATTTTCACTATCGGCTATTTTTTGTAGTATATCTGTAAAACGCTCTGTACCATCTGTTTTAAATAAATAATTATGAATAATGGGCGAAGCTCCATACGTAAATTTATTTGTTTTCCTGTCAAAATTAACAAATGAATTTCCTATTAAAATTGTGTCAAATTTTTTAATTTCTTGATACGTAAGATTATTACTGCAGGTTTTATCAAATTGCGGGAAGTCACCCAAATATTCCTTATCCTTGGGTTTTTGACTATAATACAATTCTTTAATTCTATCAACTCTATTTTTAAACGATATATCATAGTCTTCTTTTTTTGATAATTCATCTACTTCCTTAAGAAACTCTACTATGCTAACGGGCATCATGTAAATAGAACGAAAAAGAGCTAACTTAAAAAAAATCTTAAGACAAGCACTAATTCTATTTTTCAATTCGGTAAGTTCTGATGAAACAAATCTCTTTTGGCGTTGCTCATCTCGAACAAGATAATTTTCCAGATTATCAAGCGTTTCTTTAATTTCTTGTTTGATTGCACTTAATTTCTCTAAATATTTTCTAGTTTGATCCCGAAGAGTTTTTGTCATTTCATCACGTCGTTCTTTTATCTTTATATAAGTATCGAAAAATGCCTTTGTAAAGTCTGTTCTTTCCTTTACACGTTTAAACTTATATACTGTATTTGCACCTGTATAAATAACATCACCTCCGTTTGCCAGAGAAACAGGAAGAGTATTAAATGTATCGTGTGTTAATACAAATCGTGGTTTTTCGTTAAAGGTAAACGTTTGAGAATTTCCATTATATGTGCGCGAGGTATCAAAAAAGGAAAGAGCAATCAATGTATCGCCACTTCTCTTTTTCTGTAAACCTACAAAATAATCTTTCAAATCTTTATCTTGATTCTTTTCTATCGACACCCTTTTACGATCTGTTTTTTTTATATCAAAAATTTGATAAAGTGTGCCTAAGTTATCTTTAACTCGTTTTAATAGTCTTATCATAGCATTTTTTGAATTTGCTAATTTTCCAGATGCTGATGTTTCAATAGTAGATTCATCTTTATAATTAATGCCAGAAAAGGTCAGGATTAAAGATTTGGTTACACCATATTTGACTGGAGTGAGTTCAAGACTAAAGTCTGAAAAAAAATCATTGCGGTAATTCTCACGAGGATCATTCCATCGAGGATACGACACCTTTTCTGTAGAGACGTCTAAGGCGATATGAAGTTCAATTTCACGATACTTATTTTTTTTTTCATTAAAATCTGCATCCTTTTCGTTTGGCTTTCCAGCGGGATCACTAATTGTCTCTCTATTTACAATATAATACACATGCCTTTTCGGACCCTTAACTTCTTCCTTTTCCATTTTTGTAAAAATTTTCTGAAAAGAACCCGTGGTTGCGTCTACAATGAGACAAAGTTCTGTCTGATCTTCATTGTCTTTTAAGAAGTCAAACAGCGTGCTCGGTTTTGTCGAATCGTTTATATTCATGGTTGTTAATTCATATTCAAAATTAGAAAACTTTGTAATAATGGGAGCTATATCGTTTCTAACTTTATCAAACTGATCGCTAGGGGGCGGCGTTTCATCTGGAATATTGATTTCTGTTTCGAGTACCAAATCTACAATATCCCAACCAGCACCTTTTGTTGCTTCAAAAGGATCATGTGGAGTACCAATGACAGGAATACCATTTTCTGTTTTTTTCTTATATATATTTGTAAATGCAATACCAAGATCATGTTTTGCATCGGTCGCTGCCTGTATTTTCAGGGTTTGTAAAAATTCTCCATTAATATGTATTTCATTTTTAATTTCCTCATCGCCTTTTACTGCTGCCATTTACTTACTGGGCAGAATTAAATTCATCTTTTAGACGTTGAATCAGCGCAGGCAGAGCCTGTGAATTATTTCCATTGAAGTGGCTTTTTACATGAATGCGGTGAAAAAGGAGTGGGTAAGGCACATTGAACATGCGCGAATGCTTTTGATAACGTAGCCGTAACCAGAGTTCATAGTCTTCCAAGATACGATTCTCGGGATTCCAGTTCGCGAGGCGGCGGCGCATCAAGATAGACGAATGTAAAAGTGGATTTACTTTCCAGAAATCCTCATTGGTGATGTCACCTGTAGGTATCTGGGGAGAGCCACCTCTGTCTCCAAAATAGTTAGCACCTGTGCCAATGATATCGAAGTGTGTATTTGATTGATGAAAGCGGACTTGAATTTCCAGTTTTTCAGGATGCCAAAGATCATCGGCATCAAGCAGAGCAACCCACTCATCCTGTACTTTTGATACAAGGGCGTTCAGCGTCGCAGGCTTTCCTTGGCATTCATGAAGATCGTAGACTTGAATCTGGCGTGAGGCAAAACGAGAGGCTTGTTGAAACACTGCAGAATTCGGCTCCCAGCCATTCACGCCAATATGAACTGTCCAGTTGGTGTAAGTCTGATTCTTTACAGAATGTAAGGTCTCTTCAAGAAGATCAATTCCATTATATAGGGGAATTAGTATTGAAATATGCGGACTTACTAAGCTAAATGTAAATAGAAGTGTAAACCAATGATCTTTGATCGTTGTGTTTGGCTCCACGATTTTTACAAGACTCGGATACTGTAGAACAAGTGCAGCCATGATGGTCTGATCCTTGCCCATAAACATGTTTTTATTTACGCGTTCCTGGAGTTTCTGGTCATAAAGTGCCGACCAGTACTTCCAGATTTCTGCCGTGGCGGCTTGGATACCACCCCCTACCCGATTTCGGTCATCAAACTTTCCAATCTGGTCGACTTCAAAGGACTTTATGTCCTGTTGTGTGAAAGGTTCCACTTGTAAGAGAACGATCTTATCATCGGGAATCTCATGTGTTGCCGAGCCAAAGGTACGTAAGGACTCTAGCCATTCAGGATACCGAAATGCGCCTGCATCGCACCAAATATACTTTGAGTGCGCAAACGGATTCAGCTCTGCTGCCCTCAGAACAAACTCTTTCTTCTCATACCAAATGGCATAGAGATCGCCACTATGAATTTTTGCTTCATGATCTCGCTGTTTCTGGGTAATCCAGAAATTCTCACCAAATTTCTTATATGCCTGCCATTCGCTGCGTGGAAGATCAATAAATCGTGTTTTCTTAGCATACGGCTTTCTCATTTCCTGCAACTTCGGAATCAGAAAGGCATCTGTGTAGAAAACGAGATGACAATCTATATTCTGTAGAAAGTTTTCAATCCACTTCATATATTGTTCAGAAGGGAATTTCGATTCCATTGTGTAGAATGCTGTTACGACTGTAGCCATGATTTGGTATTCGTTTATTTTCTTTATGTTTAAAATCGTTAAATATAAAGAATGTGTAGTTGCAATATTGAAAAAATTAATGTCCCTCAAACGTATGAATGGGGACCGCCCATTTGGACAGTTATGCATTCTATGTCCTTGAAGGCAGGGACTTGTACAATTGATGCAATGCGTGCTGATGAGATGCGGGCGTGGGCTTCTCTTCTCCCAGCGCTGGGACCTATGCTTCCGTGTGAGGACTGTCGTGCTCATTTTGCCACATGGATTTCTGCTCATCCAATCAAACCCTTTTTGACATTGTCCTATAATGAAAAAGGCGAATGGATTCGACGGTGGCTCTTTGATTTACACAATGATGTGAATCGGAGAACAGGAAAACCTGCGTTCTCGTATGATCAGTTGAATCCGACATATAGAAATACGAATATCTCGGAAACATTGAAAATAGTTGATAGTCTTATGTTGAATGCTATGAAGGGCGGCAGTGCGAGTATCTTAAAATATAAGGAATGGCTCAAACAACTAGGCATGTTGCGTGGATTATATTAAAATTTGAAGGGGGGAACTCAAATAAAGAGTACAATGGCAACAATCATTTATGGTAGTCTTAAATATACTCAAGTTCGTCATGCTATCTATTGTAAACTTTGCAAGGATACAATAGAAAGTACATCAGTACACGATTTCAAATATTGTTCATGTGGTAAGATAGGAATTGATGGAGGGATTTCTGCAGGCAATCGCATCCTAGGAAATCTTTGTGATATTGAAACCAGAAGTATGTATTGTGCAGTTTTAGGCGGTAAAAAACTGTGGTTGCCACAGACAATTATTGAGGAAAATTTTGCACGGATCTATGATCCAGAGCGCCATGTCTCGCCACAAACATTGCAAATGTAAATAAACTTCAAGTTGAGAGCGTCGTGCTTAATAAGAATCACGTCGCGTTCAGCTCCCTTATTTGATTGACAGGTAAGAGCCGGACACTTAATCTCCTTCGTGTGTGGAAGAGTCGGATCCTGACGTGTAAACTCGTTGAGGAGAATCTTGTGTGACTCTGTGGCTCTCTGCTGAATCACTGTCTCCATGACCAGGTTTCCATCCTTGTCCTCCTCTGTGTAGCCACAGACACGGCAGATTCGGAGGAGCTGATCACCCTGAACTTTGTGATAGAGAGAATAGTCGCATTCGGGGCAAAACTTCATGGTTACCTCTTCTTTATATTGATTTATAAATCAATTTTTAGACTTATTCTTTCTAGTTTTTCTAGGATAGCCCCCTCCAGCCTTAGGTGAACTGGGGGGACGGTCTTCTTTGTTTCCAACGGCGTTTCCTGGTTTAGAACTATTATTTGCTGGAGGTTTGGGAGCATTTGAATGTGAAGACTTAGCTGAAGAAGGAGCTCGCGCCGAGGGTGCAGCTGCTGCTTTTGGTGATGGAGGAGAAGGAGCTCGCGCCGAGGGTGCAGCTGCTGCTTTTGGTGATGGAGAAGGTGAAGCTAGCTTGGGTGCTGGCTGTTGCGCAGCTCTAGGAGGTGAAGCTGGCTTGGGTGCTGGCTGTTGCGCAGCTCTAGGAGGTGAAGCTGGCTTAGCTGCTGGCTGTGCCGCAGCAGATGCATAACTTGCCGCTGCATTTGAAGGTAGGCTTATTTGAATGCCGCGATCAGGTTCTCCAAGTCCCCTACTCATTGCCGCTGCTTCTACTTCTGCAGCAGCAGATGCTCTATGAAACTTTTGCACAGCAGCTTCGCCTTTCTTTCCCTTACCTCTAGCCTTCGCCATCTCTAAAATGGATCTAGCAACTTCGGATGATATTAGATTTGTATTTTTTGTAACATTTATACCTTTTCCTGTTTCTGAAATTTTAAATCCTAAGATTTCCTTTATAATATTTTTTATTTCTTGACTTTGTTGTATCTCTTCTATTATTACAATACGTAGAGCATCATCTATTTCAGTCTTATCTAATAATTTTAAATCATCCTCCGCCTCCTTTTTTGCCGCTTCCAACTGTCTTGCTAGTTTTGGGTTTTTTGCTCTTACTTCTTCTATATTTGTCTGCTTAGTTAATTCTAAAGCCTCATTTCTAATACGTTTTTGTTTTTCTATACTTTTTGTTAGCCGTTTTGTTTCCCGTTCTAAGGTATCTAAGATAAATCCTTTTACTAGATCATCTATTATTTTATCTTTTAAAGTTCCACTAATATAAGTTGAAAATTCAGGTTTTTTACCTCTTATTGACGGTACTTTTGAGTCTGTCCATGCTTTGACCGCTGCTTCCCATTTCTTGTGAGAATTAAATATTTCCTTTTTTACTTCACTTCTTATTTGTGTAGAAAATGCTAAGAATGTATTATATATTTCTTCTGATGATCTTTTGTTTTTTGTTTTTTTAGCCTCAGCAATTATGTTGCTTAAATATTCTTGCCTTATTTTATTCCATACAATTCCTTCTGTTTTTTCTACTAATTTTTCCGATTTAGCTAGAATACGCTTGCGTCTATGGACTCTATAAAAGTTTCTTAGAGCATATATTAAAGCGGTGATAGCTGCAGCAGAGAGTGCAATGCCGCCTACTACCGCAGCTGTGCTATAACCGATGCTAGATATTGCGAAACCAATTGGTAAACTACATTCATAGGCAGCGAGTGAACTATATCCCCATACAAGACCTGCGCCAACTCCTACAAGTGGAGGTAAAATTCCCTTTGCGTATTTAATAGGACCTACGTTGGGTAAATAAGAAGTTAAGGCATGTGTTGCGACGCCTGCTCCTAGTCCAACGAGACCAGATGTTCCCGCTATAAAATATAATGTTCTACCAGCGCAATCAATCATAACTGTTGTTTCAGCTGCCAGTGTTATATATGTAATGCCTAGTGGAATTGTCAATGCGCTTTGTTTCTGCTCAAATTGCCACATAGGAATACATACTGGCTTTTCTTTTCCTTGCTCTGTGTGACAAACCCAACGATTGGGACTATATAAAGGTTTGCCATCAGCACCGAGATCAGTTGGAGCAGAAATTGGTACACACTGTAGCTTATCGTGTCTAAATCCAGGTGGGCATGCCGTTATAAACTCTAAATCGCTTACATCTACTAAAACAAGACCATGCTTCCCATTTTTTACAGGATCTCTCACACGCCACCAAGGGGCGGCTTCATCTACTACTTCTTGGTCTTCATCAAGTAGTCGACATTGTTCTTGTGCACCGTTAGGAAGTACTTTTTCTCTAGCTTCTAAAGCTTTTATTTCTTTATCGAGTTTATTATGCGCAGCTTCTTTTCTAGCTAATTCTGCTTCTTTTGCTTTTAGTTCTGCTGCTTTTGCTGCTGCAATGCCTTTTACATCCAGTAAAGTTAAATTATTAATACCTAGTTCTTTTTCTCTTTCAACCACTTCAGCCATAGTCTCATTTAATTGTTCTTGAATACTTTCTTTATCTGCCTGTGACGGACACTCTCCTTGCTTTGGTGCTGCTTTTTGAAAAATAGCAGGGAGCTCCCATTTAAGACCTGGTATTTTTATCTTTTCTGGTATTACTCCTACTTTACAGCTATCGGTATTATCTTTTAAACGTATTAAGGTTTCTTCAGCCTTTTTTAATCTAAGTAATCTCTCATCTTTAAATCCAATTTCATGTTTTTCTGCAGCTGCTTTTTCTAATTTAAGCCTAGCAATATCAGCTTCTAATGATTCTAATAAAGTCTTTCCATCCGCACCATTAAATATTGCTCTCTTTTCTCCTAACTTTCTTTGTATTTCCTCAAGTTCTCCACATTTCAACTGTTTTCTTTCTTCTCCTATTTCATCTAGTCTCTGTTTACGGAATGCTCCTATAGATTGAACTAGATCAGCAGGTCCTCTTTCTGCTTGTACTTGACTTTGACCAAAAAATCCATCGCTTTTCATTACTAGACCAGGAGTACCAGGAGCAAATTTACGTGCAACACGCTTATCTCCAGAAAGAGGATAGAGTTCAACCTCATTCGCTTTAAATTGAATAATTCCTCCTCTATCTTTTTTTAATACCGCTAAATGACCTGCTTTATTCTCAATCTCAACGTTTTCTAGACGATTTCCGTCTTCATCATGATGTAATACAGGAATCATTCCCGTATAACTGGGCGTGGGATTTGATAATGGTCTAGTTTTGGTAAAAATTGGAGCTAAAATTTTATATGCAGCATATCCACTTCCAGATGCAGCAATTAACATTATAAGAGGTGATGTGGCTTTATCAGTAAGAGTAAATGTTCCTTCTTCATCGCCAACTGTAGGACCCAGAGTAAGTGCAAGAATATATTGCGCATAACCGCTGCCTTTAGGAAATACATCTAAACGTTGAGCGGTTTCTACAACATCATTAATTGAAATTAATTGCTCTTTACCATCAATACTCACTTGTATTGCTCCTCTATTCATGACAAACTTTGCGTGTAAAGTTTTCATAGTACTAGCTATAATTTTTCTTATTTTATTTTGATCTTCTTCTTTATCCATATTACCAATTAATTCAATAACACGTTCACCTATTCTCATAGTAGGATCTCCCAAAACCGTTAATAATATTCCTTCTTCATCGGCTTCTTGTTTTGCATATTGAACTAGTTGTTCACCTCTTTGTTCATCTCTAGTTATAAGTGCTTCTGCTAGTCTTACTGCAAGTTTATTCTGAACTTCTTGTGCCCTTAGTATTAGTTGCTGTTTTCCTTCTGGTGTTGCTCTTTCTGCTACTCTACCTAATTCTGATGCCATTGTAGCCATATCCAGTATTCCTGCAGCACCCGCGATACCTGATGCTACGCTCGCTGTTCCTATTCCACCCTGTACAAAAGTAGAAAGTTCTTTTGCTCCTGCCGCCAATTTATGACTGGAATTGTTATTATTAGAATTAGAATTATTATTATTTGATTCTCCAGGCATTCCGCCGCGCTGATTTTGAATAAACTGCTTTTCAAATATGGTATGAAGTTCGTATTCCTTTCCGCCTCCACTCTGCTTTTGTATTCCGTTATAACCCAATACAAATTTCTCAAACTCATATTGACCACTCATTGCTACAGCAGCAAGAACATCTGAAGCATATCTGGCATGTTCATCTGTAATAACAATCTTATCCTTGAACACATCATCCATGGCATCATAACATACTTTTAAAAGTGCCCAAATCTGTTTCTCTGTATAAAAATCAAACAAATCCTCAGGCAACGGCGCATAGACTATCTTCGGAAACATACGAAGGATCGGAAGAAATCCCATGTAGGCTCTCACCATTAGCATGTGTTCAGGGGTGTGTTCAATTTGTGTTGTTGGATCAATATCATAAACCCTTTCAAGCATTTGTAGATATTGATTCCAGGCAGCTTTTGATCTCTGCTTTATCTTTCGTGTAAGCCTTCTGTGAGTAGAAGGCTTTTTTCTTGACACCGCGTAGTTAGTCGGCATTACGTCTCTATCTTATAAAAGCATTTTATTCCAAAATGATTCTATATTCATTCCGTAGGGTAGATTTAACCAGAATGTTTCTGCGGTATGCGATTGGATTCTCTTGCGCAGATTTTCCTTGAGTTCAGGCAAGAGATTCTGGATTTCATCTTCAAAGTGCTCCCAGGGATATCCTTTTTTGGACATGGGCGACTCAAACTTCTTTATCATATCTACCATATATTTGACTATCTGATGCTCTACACAATCGGCATACGCTGAGTGTTTAGGATCTTGTAAAGTACCTTTTTCCCAGGAGGGTTCATGCGCAAGAGGATTCTTATCCAAGAGACCGAGAATACTCAGAAGAACTGAATTAAATGAGATTGCTCCAGACCACTGCGGACCACTATAGGTTCCAAGAATGGATAGACAGACTTTTCCCTGAACATAGAGATTAGGATGAAATCGTGTTATGCCATCACTTGTAAGAATAAGGACTTTCGGCGGAGAAAATGGGTAATCAGCCGGAAATTCCACCGAAAAGAAGAGAAGTGCATCAGCATAGGGAGTATCTGCAGGTCCGCGTATCATTGCGATACCCTTGGTAAAATTTACTTCATCTTGAACATACCAAATTCCCTGTTGCTTGAGTTCTTGAACAGCCTGCATATCCCGCATGAGACGCTTGGAGGCTTGCGGTGGAAGAAATACTGACATCTTCCCTTGAATTGCGTGGGACCTTTAGCCTAACCAGTTGATTTTGTAGGATGTCATTAGGAACTACATGGCAGTCTTCAATGACCCCACACATCCGCCCCCCTTCAAAGCAGGATATGGCACAGCAAAAAAGGCGCGAAATACTCTGAAGCGCCTTCGGCGTGCAACTCGGAAAAAAGCGCGGCAGGTTGCCAGAACGATGTACTACCGTGCTAAGTATCATAAATATCAAACGCCCGATATGAAAGCTGCAATGAAAATTTACGGAGATTTTTTAAAACGCTCTGAATAAAAAAGGAAACATTTTTCCGCCGTCAGCTGATTAAATTTGGGAAGTATCTTGCTGCCTTGATTTTATCTGCGGCACTAAAAAAGTTCCTTAAGAGGGGGTGGCGACTGAAAAATTGACCCCGACTTGTATATCGAAAATGAATGAACACAGGATGAATAGCGTCATACAAGCCTATAGGAGTCATCCGATCTTTACATTTCTGGAGAACAGATCAGGAGGATCTGATGTGAGTGTCACGGGTATGGGCGAGTTGAATGGAAAGTGGTCAGTAAGTGATGAGGACTACCCGCAGTTCATGGATCTTCTAAACGATTATTTGTTTGTAAAAAAGCATCGCGCCCTCGGTTTTGTTGAGAGACCGCGCACAGATGCAGCGAAGCCGTACTTGATTGATCTAGATTTCAAGTATCCAGAGAATATGTCTCTCACGCATAGCTTCACCGACGAGCAGATTGCGGAGTTCTGCGGGGTTCTTCAGGAGGGTATCTCGCACTTCTTCGATGTCTCTGAGTACCAGGAGATTTCCTACTTTGTTATGCTGCGACCGACAGCGTACAAGGACAAGGGTGTTCTAAAGGACGGTATTCACATTGAGTGCCCCGATTTTAGTTTGACGAATGATAAGTGGAATGTTCTGCGTCGGTGGATTCTGAAGAATGGTGCAATCCGTCGTATCTTTGGACAGACTGGTTACTTGAACGAGGACCATGATGTCTTTGATCAGGCGATGGGGCGCAATCAGGGCTGGATGCTCTATGGTGCCTCAAAGCCGCAGATTCCTGCCTATGCACTCTCATGGGTCAAGAAGTACACGCCTGAGACCGATGTCTGGGAGACAGTACAGAGTGAACTCACGCCGCGGCAGCTTCTCGAACATCTGAGCATTCGGTACAACGTCGTTGAGGGCTGTGGTGATGTTAAGGAGGAGCGCAAGGAGGAGTTCGAGGATCTACTGAATCCGAGCCCTGTGGTCACTGGCGGCGTGCCACCACAGCCGGTGGAGCCGCATTCGCAAAATGTCCAGGCTTTACTTTCTCTAGTGCCAAATCCAGAGGATGAACGAGTTCTTATTGGGCGACTTGTAAAGGAATGTTTATCGGCTGATAGGGCGGAGGCATTTCTTAGCTGGCGTTGTGTTGGTCTCTGTCTCCACTATATTGAGCCGAGTGATGTGATGTTTGACTTGTGGATGGAATTTAGCAACAAGTCTCCAAAGTCCGCAGGGAACAATGTTTCGCAGCTTCGCAAGGATTGGTTTCAGGGAATGCGCAAGGATGGCGATGGTCCAAAGCTCACCATTCGCAGTCTCCATCTCTGGGCGCGCCAGGATAACAAGACAAAGTACGAGGAAATTATGAACGAGGATGTGCTGGAGTATATTATTCGTAAGTTAGACGGTACTCACTACCACATTTCACTTCTCATGCAGAAGATGTTTGGAAACAACTATGTGGCATCGATTGGTAACAAGGTGACAGAGTGGTACACCTATGATGAGTTACTGAATATGTGGAAGCATCTAAATCAGGGTATTGATCTGAAGCGGAAGATCATTGTGGACGTGGCAGACAAGATAGATGCCGCCTGTGTTCGAGTCCGTGAGCGCTGGAATAAGGCAACAGATGAGGATGAGAGGGAACGATATAATGCAAAGCTGAAGAACCTTCACAAGATTCAGTCGTGCCTCTACACAGCCGGCTTTGTAGATTCCGTTATGAAGATGGCAGGCACCCTCTTTGCCGAGGAAGACTTCATGTCCAAACTTAACATGAACCCCTATCTGTTCGGCTGTGCGAACGGCATCCTTGAGCTCAGGCACAAGGAGACGCCCACGAGCAAGGAGCGCGTCTTCTTCCGCCAGGGCAAGGCTGAGGACTTCGTGAGTTTCCTCGGTGGTAAGAGCATTTCCGATAGCTGGGATGCCATCAATTATAAGCCTTACGATCCGAACGATCCGAACATGCCCGAAATCATGGACTTCTTCAAGAAGGTTTTCCCGCGTGATGATCTGCGGGAGTATGTCTTCCGTCTCTTGGCTTCGTGCCTGGAGGGAACGAACAAGGAGCAGTGTTTCTATATCTTTCACGGCTCAGGTTCAAACGGTAAGTCTAAGATCATTGACTTGATGACAATGATCTTCGGTGATTACCAGACGTCTATTCAGACAACGGTGCTCACGAGGAAGCGCCCTGAGTCCGGTGCGGCGAATCCGGATATTATCGTGACGAAGTGTAAGCGCTTTATTCACATGGGTGAGCCTGATAGGAATGAGCAGCTCAATACCAGCCGCATGAAACAGTTTACTGGTGAGGATCTCGTAGAGGCGCGTGGTCTCTTCCAGGATCAGGAGAAGTTCAAGATCATGGGAAAGATGGCTCTCTGCTGTAATGACTTACCGCCGATCAACAGCATGGACGATGGTACGTGGCGCCGTGTGCGCGTCATTCCGTTCGAGAGTAAGTTCCGTTATGCAGACCACAAGGATTGGAAGGCAGGTCTCAAGTACCTATTTCTTCGAGATGATGGGCTCAAGGACAAGATGCTGCGGTGGCGCGAGTCGCTGTTCTCATACCTGGTGCACATTTACGAGACACAGTATCTTACTAATGGGCTCAATCCTGAGCCGCCGATCGTTCTCCAGGTCAGTGACAAGTACAAGGATTCCTACGACGTGTTCGCGAAGTTCATGAGCGAGCGTGTTCGCCAGGAGGACGGTAACCGCGTGGAGTTCAAGGATATGAAGCGTATCTTCAAGGCGTGGCGTCAGGAGGCATCCGTCAAGGCGAATCTGACGGATGCAGAGCTCTGGGGGCGGTGCCTGGAGTCCAGTAATATTGGTAAGTTCAATGAGCGAAAGCAGATTCTAATTCACATCCGCGTCTTCTCAACAGATGAAGAAGTGGAGGAGTACGATAAGGAGCACGACGAAGCGTCAGGTGTTGAGTAGAGTAACGATTTATATATTTTTATAGCGATTTAGTTTACTATGAGCCAATAGAATGTTGAGGTATCATTTGCAAAACTACTGTAAACGTGACTATAACCAGCGCTGGGAACAGCAGACGCAGCAATAGCTGTAGAACTATTATTCACAGTAACAAAGACCATTGAACCTCCAGTTGCTTGTGTTGTATATATTCTTCGGGTAGCTAAAGTAGCACCATTGAAAGTTGCTGCTCCACACGAAGCAGTACCAGGTGTACCCGATGAATAGGCACCAGAGCCTACAGGAGACGTTAAAAATTTCTGTCCGGTAACCGTTGTGGTCGCAGCAACACTCGTTCCAGCAGTAACTGTCGTACCAGCCGCATCACTCGTTCCAGCAGTGATCGTTGTGCCCGCCTGGACGCTTGTGTCTGTGTAGACCGGCGGCGCCTTCTCGGGGTAGACATCATTCGGGTAGCTCGCCATGTAGGTCGGCTTATCCGTATTGTAGATCGTGAAGACAGGATCATTCGAGTCAATGAAGCCAGAAAGTTCAGTTACCGCATCGTAGACACCTACCATGTACTTTGTGACACCAGGGTTCGCATCCGGATAGAGCTTCTTACCATTTTCACGCAGGACACGTCCCTTCGGGCAATTGGCTGCCGTGGCACCCGTGACACTAACATTGATCGTACCCACCTTTGCATACGAAGAGTTCATTGTGATTGTGTAAGCAAAGAAGTTGTTGTTAAACGCAGCAACTGATAAATAGGCGCGTCTAGACCGGTTCGCTGAACCAAGATCACTACCGTTTCCTGCAAGCAAAGATATCTCTACTCTTACTCGGGTTTTTCATCAAGAAGCGGCTTTGAATCTCCCTTGGCTGCCTGTAGCTCATAAACGTCCGATTGATCCACGAAGGTTCCATCGCGAATAGCTTCAATATCCTTCAACAAACGCTTTGAAATACCCGCATTTGTCTTCTCAAAAATATTGATTAGAGACGCTAGAACATTAATGCCAACACCAATCCAAACGAGTTCCTTCATGTCATAACCTGCTGCGATAGTTGTCGTAAGAATTCCCGCCGACTGTACAATATGAAATAAGTACATCAGTGCCATATTGAACTCAGTGAGGCACTTGCGTCGCCCCACGAATTCCTTCAAGTCATTCAACTTGTTCGCCTCAAAAATAGCCTTGATCTCTGCCGCGATAGAAATAGGTTCAGAAACAACAACCGGCACTGACGCTCTAGACGCGGGAGCGGGCACAGGAACAGATACAGTATTCGTAACAACTAAGGGCGCGCTCGCGGCGGCTGCTTTCGCATTCTTTGCAGAATTGGACGCACTCATTCTCTTTCTACTAAGCATACCGTAAAACCATTCCAAAAATGAAGAAAGCTACGAGAGCTAGGAAAAGAGCCATATATCCTGTCTGCTTTAGAGACTGTGAGCTAAAATATGTAACAAGTAACATTGCGACCGCAAAGAGCAAAAATGAAAGCCAAAAAAAGGAAAATGTAAAATCCTGAATGGTCGGGTTGCGCTTCGCTTTAAAGGTATCACCCATGGCATCCTTGCGATCAAGAAATTCACGATCATAGGTCTCCGCTGCCGAATCCGCATCCTTCCCCTTCGTCTCCAGTTCACCTAACGCATCTTCCGCATGCTGTTTTGTTTTCTGCAGTTCGTCCGTAGCCCTCGTTTTTTGTTGAAAGGTTGTCACAAGTTGATCAAGAGTTACCAATTTATCATCAAGCTGTGACTTTCTGAATTTTACATCATCGATATTGATGTACGCCATAACTTCTAACTTACTAGAAAGAATTGTTTCCACTTATATCTAGCGATGACTCAGGCGGGCAAATATCGGGAGTTGCTCCGCTCACATCATAGTGCCCAAAATAGGCACGATTCCAGTATCTCTTATCTCGTACCTGATTTGTGTAGTTCGCTCTGTTGGCAATCGTTACTGCAATCACAAAAAGCAAAATGCCCACAATGATACCGAAAAACGCATTAGAGAAATATCCTAGGCGTTGTAGAAAGGCGAGGAATGCCGTGATGCAAAGTGAAATAAAAATGAGCTGGAAGACAAAGAGAGTATCCAACTTATTGTTGTATGCCCACTCATTCACCTGGTTCTGTCTCTCCGCCAAGCTCTTATTATACGTAGCCGTATTGATAACATTCTCATTTTGATTCTTAATGTAAGTTCCCACATCATTTAAATCGGAGTTTCGAGACATGTAATACAGAAGAGAATGCTGGACATTCGTGTTTTTTACCATGTCTGTGTATGTCTTCTGAAATGTTGACTCACGCTCGTCCAGCAACTTATTGATAAGTTGTGTCTTCTGTGTGTCAAAATACGCCTGTCTTTGAGACGGAGTCATCGACTGAAGCGCAGACGTATACTGGGCGTCCTGGGCGTTTCTTGTCGCATCTGTTAAACTTTGAGTGTTTCCCATTTCTTTCTCCTATCTTTAGGAACGATAAATGTAAAGCAATAAACCAATGGCAACAATATTTAATGCGCCGTATAGTTGTAAGAGATTGTTTGCTGACCTGTTCTTTTCTTCAGAGAATTCAACCATTCTCTTACGAAGATCTGCCGTGGCGTTTTCACTCGAGAGAATCTGCTGGTGCTGCTTCAGAACATCAAAGGTTGATGAGATCTCTGTGTTAAGCGCATTTACCTTATCGCTCTGCTCAGAGGCATCAGAAGCACGCTTCGAGGCGATGAAGTTTGAAACCTGAATGAGATCATTTAACTTTACATTGAACTCCTTTGCCCTTGTAAGGTACATTTGTATCGTAGCCTGCTTATCAGCTGGCAGGGAGGAAGCCGTAGAAGCTGAAGTCAGCTGTGTAAACATCTGATTCAGTGCATACTTGTAGCGAACGAAGGTGAAACAATACTCATCCTTCAGATCCTTCATTGTCTGTAGTTCCTTGTTCGGTAAATCATCGAGAAGTTTCTGTACCTGGTCGCGCCCCTGAGCCTTTGAGGTATCATCCTGCTTGCTCCGAATTGTATCAAGCTGTGTCTTGAACTGAGAGCCAGATACCAGGCGCCCTGACGCTACAAGACTATCATAGATCGTTTGCATCTTTGGAGGTAAAATACGTCCAGTCGTAGGATCGCGCGCATCGACGCCCAGTGAGCCTGACGCAGGCATGATTGATTTATTCGGCGGGTATCCGAGATTCATATCTGCCTCAGATGTTATATTTGCTGTTGTGCTGCAAAAGCTCATTCTATATCAGACTCCGAATATTTTATCACATTACATCTTTGGCTTGGGTTCAAATAGATTGGGTGCTGGAGGTGCAGATGGAACTGGAGGTGGTGGACCCGCTGGCTTCGCTAACAGAGTGCTAAAACCCTCAGACGTCTTCTTTATAATTTCAACTTCAAGCTGAAATCCTGCCATGTATAAGAAAAGACCCAGTGAAACAATCAAGAAAATTAGAGCCATCGTCCACAGAACCGGAACACTTGATTTTTCTAGCGGACGACCAAGAGGAAACCAGCTTTCCCATACCGTTGTTTCAGCATAGGGATCACGTAAGAGTGCAGCACGTTCCTTCGATGATTGAAGATTAATGTCCTTTGTAGCAACCTGTTCCTTCTTCTCCTTCGCCTTCTGATGTAAATCATAAATCTCAGAAGAAATATTCTCTCGTTGTACAATTTCTTCCTGTAGACACTTAAGTATACTCTGTACATCCGTTTCCAGATTCTTAAGATCATTCATCTTTTGACCAATGACGTCATTTGTAGTTTGCGTCAGAGCGACTGTAAATTCCTGATTTGTTTGAGCTACTGTAAAGTCCTTGATCATAGTTTTATCTCCGTTCTGTAGAACGAGTTTCGTATTATCAGTTGGCACATATGAAACAAGAATCTTCGAAACACGCGACGGTTTTTGAAGTTCAACTTGCCACCATTTGCCCGTTGTTCCATTCGAATCATACTGTGTGTAAAAATAGCCTTGCCCTGATAAGGCATTTTTTGCAGTATAATTTACTGAGTATTCACTAGATGAGGTGGCAGTTCCATTCAAGGCAATACTATTGCCTTTCTCATCAAAAACTTGAATATGCTGAGCATAGAGATATCCAGAACCGGATTTTTCAAGACGAACATATTTTACAAGACTCTGATACATCACCTGGGGGTCAGCGTTCTTTGCGGCTGTCTGTAAATCAGCCTCTAAACTATTGGTTACATAGGCGCCCAAATCATCTGTACGCCTTTGTATCTGTGATTTGAAATCACGATATTTGTTTGAATCTACATAGTTTACTCGTAAGGTGCTGCAACCCTCAGGTGGATTTATAGGTTGAGTCTGCGCTTTCATCTTCTTAAGGCGCACAAACTCTATATTCAACATAATAACCAGCCGAAGGACTCGGGCGTGTGATCTTTACAATATCTCCTGGTACCAGACCTAGAATGCGCGCCTGAATATCCTGATGAAAGACAATAAGCGGAAATTGACTCTTCTTTGCATATAGCTGCTTAAGCAGCTCAGCGTGCTCCGCTGCAGGGACTCGCTCATGCTTGGGTACAAGAACATGCTCTGCAGGATTGTTTACAAGCTGATCCACAAGGAAGAAGGAGAGACGAAACTTGTTGTTATTCCACTGATTTAGAGATGCCGATGTAAATACATCGGCAAGAGGATGCGCATCATCTACCAGCATAACGATCGCTTCCGTTGTTGAGGGATCAATGGCGTTCTCATACGTATCTTCTCTACCTGCTCTCTGTTCCTTTGTCACAGCATTAAGGTTTGCAGTAATGAAACCACCTATCTTCTGCTTTAACTTCGTCAGCGAATAACGAACAGTGCAGTTTGTGATACCTGTATCCGTAGTCTCGGCAGAACGTTCAAAATCCATGCGCAAGGCTTCCTCGCCGCCCTTAAGCATAGCCTCAATCTCATCATAACCGAAATTCATATAAGGTGTGACGTTATATCCGCGACTCGCAAGAATATTCAATAGTGTCTTGCGACTGCGAAGAATGTGATCAATGGCAGGGACGTTCATCTCTCTATGATTGAAAAGAATTGTTTTTTAAATCAAATTTTAACCTTGTTTGATTACATTCACCTTGGTTGTAGGAGGCACAGATGAGGCTGCCACTGTTGAACCATTATTTGCTTGCGGCTGCGGAGCAGATCGTGGGGGTGTACGTCTATTTACATTATTGGGAGAACGCTGTTGTTGCTGAGGCAGAGGGGGAAGCCCTGTTGCTTGCATGGCAGGGGGGCTCGTATCAACAACCAGTGTCGGGGGAGCACCAGGAATTGCTGAAGGTACAAGAACTGCATTAGTTTGTGTCTGCTGTGGCTGCGGCTGTATATTAATATTGACGGCTGGCTGTTGCATCTGTTGAGGCTGCATTTGCAAAGGAGAAAATGAGAGATCGTCGGCTTCAATGGAGGATGACGGCTGCGCCTCTCCAACAACTCTGTAATTAAAGGCTTGCTGTTGCATTTGTTGGGGCTGCATTTGCTGCATGGTATTCTGTAGAACAACATTCACGGGCATACCCTGTTGAGGCTGTTGTTGTTGTTGTGGCTGCTCTTGTACTTCAGGCTCTTGCTCAGCCTCAGGTTGTGCCACACCCAATTGTCTTAAATCTTCAGGAGTCGCCTCAATAGGCTCAATAGGAGTAATCATCTCAGGTACAACTGTATCAGGTAAAACGAGAGTCTCTAATTCCTTATTTGCAATCTGTATCAAGGAGGGGTCCATGAGATCTTTGATCTCAGGTTTTCTGAGCCGTTCCAAATCTCTCGCCGTCAAGATTCGCATGCCCATATTCATGTAAGTATTGAGCTCCTGATTCAACAGGTACGTTGCATAAGGCATCTCCACCTTACTGAAGGAAGCAGAACTCTTGACTATAGGCGGTAAAAGTTCCAAGTTCTTTACACTGTCGCCCGCATACCGCACAGGACCATCGCACATCGAGCAGACATAGAGCTTGGTAGACTCGTTGTAAATCGGTACGGTTCCGCAACTATTACAAAGTACAAGTTCAGATCCGTCACTTCTCTTCATCATAGACTCCTGGAAGAAACCTGAAACTCCGTGGGCTTGCAACGCCCAGCATTCCATCTCGCCAATACGCAGACCACCCTCATTTCCGCGACCACCTGTCGGCTGGTGCGTACGCTGTTCTCTTCTACCTGCACCACGCGCGTTCCATTTATCTTCCGTCATGTGCTTCAGGCGCATTGTGTAGCACGTTCCAATGAAGATCGCACTCGGAATTTGTACTCCTGTCGTGCCATCATACAAGAGTTCATTGCCATATTTCTCAAATCCATTCTTTTCCAGAATAGACTCTACAAAATCTGTTGGATTTCCTTCGTTCATGAAAGACGTTCCATTTGAAATTGCACCACTCAGCGCCGCTGCCTTTCCGAAGATTGTCTCCAGGAGCTGTGCCACCGTCATACGACTCGGAATCGCGTGAGGATTCATAATCATATCAGGCACTAAACCATCCTTGGTTCTCGGCATATCGTGACCACGTATCATCATACCAATTGTGCCCTTCTGTCCGTGTCTGTTAGAGAACTTGTCGCCCAGCGCCGGTGTACGATCCTGTACAATACGTACCTTGATGAGGCGCAGACCCATGTTGTTTACGAGAACAACGACCTCATCCACGCGTCCTGACGTCCAAACCTGTGGTGTGAGACTTGCGTCTCTCATCGCGCCCGACTCACTTTGAATATAACGCGCCACAATAACCGTGTTCTGATCTACATACTCTCCCTTTTTCACGATGCCGCGATCATCGAGCTTTCTGTAATTGAGTCCAGGCGCAATATTCGTCCACCCAGGGACCTTCTCAGGATTCGCAATGCGTGTTCTTGTCTTCGCCTTCTCATCGTCCTCCTCAAACGTCTCATAGGATCTGAACGACATATTGCGGAAGAGACCGCGTTGAAACGCATCTTGGTTCATGACAATGCCGTCATCCTGGTTGTATCCTGTGTAGGATCCGATTGCCAGGATCAAGTTGTGTCCATAGCCAATGTTTCCATCGGCGACATAATCGTAGTACAGTGTTCTACAAATGGGTGCCTCTCCATAACAGAGAACATGTACTTGGTTGTCAAAGCGCGAGGTGTACTTTGTAGAATATAGGGAGAGACCCTGTTTGCTCTGACTGCAACTCAGCTGGTTACGCGGTGACTGATTGTGGTTTGCAAAAGGAATCATGGATGTCATCAGACCCAGGATTGTTGACGGATGAATCTCTACGTGGGATGTCTCGGGATTAATATAGCTGGGATAGTTTGCAATATAGATCAAATTGTGTTCATAGGGATCAATGTACTCGATAGAACCCTGGAATGGCGTCAAGTAGTCAATGTAGTCCTTGAGTGAAGCAGATGTTTCTCTCTTGGCAAACGGATCAAAGAAACCCGAGGATGACAGTTCTCTCGCATTTGTCTCAGGGAGAGTTCCCATCACGAGATCGCGCCATCTCTTCAACTTTCTGAGTTTCTCAGCAGGGAATACGCGCGGTTCCTGTAAATAAATGAGGGGGCGCATCGGACGTCCCTCATCCAGATACAGGAAGACCTGGCGTTCCTGGATATTGAAGCCAATGCTCGCCGAGGAAGGGAGGCAGCCCGTGCGCTTGAAGAGACGCAGAGTCTTTGTCAGATCAAGTGGCTGCAAGGTGTAACCAAGGATACCACCGTTCACAAACACGGGTACACTGATGCGAAGAACATCCTCTGTTATATATTCACAGGGAATCACACCTGCCTTATCAAAGAGCCACTTCGAGATGCCCGTGGGGGCAGTGGCTGTACTGATCGCCGTCATCATACTGAGATTCTTCGTGACACCGATACTGGCACCCGTTGGTGTCTCTGAGGTACAGAAATACCCATACTGACTGGGATTCAGACGACGCGGTCCCGCGAGCTTCATGGACGTATCGAACTCTAATACGAGACGGCGGCAATGTGAGAGAAAGTCGTGGTAAGAGAGGCGAGACAGCGCTTGGATAACACCAGGCTTATCCTCGCTTCCCGCTGACCACTTGCCCTTGAAGCCGCGCAGAATCCCCTCAGTAATAAAGCCGACCTTGAAAATACGGAGGCGATTGCCAGGTAGGAAAATATTAACGAAATTCTCATTGTTGTAGATACTTGTCTGGTAATTGTACTCTTCATCGATAGCACGTGCTGTCGCCTTTGTCCAGTTCTTATAGATTCCCTGGAACAACATCTGGATCAAGAAACCGCTCGTCAAGCACCGCTGGTTACGAATATCATCGCGGTTTGTCGATTGATCAATGCCCGCATTTACACGTAGAATCTTCCGCACGCAGTCGCCAAGGAACGCCGCGCGCGTGCCAGGGGTGTCATCGATGTGAATAAAGAGCTGATTATGGATGACGTCAAGTACACGCGCCTCGCTCAAGCCGTGGGCATCACTAGATCTCTTCGTCATCAACTTCATGTACTGGATGGCGGAATAGGTATCAACGAATGGCAGCGCCTCCGAGATACTGGGTAAAAGACGATCCTCCAAAAGTTTCGCCTCCGCCGATTCCGAATCGGGGAAAATCTGGCGCACAATGTCACGATCCGACTGAATACCGAGTGCTCTGAAAACAATGAAGACAGGGATCGGCTTTCTCACCATCGGCAAGATGACCTGGATTGCATCGGTTGCGCGGTCTGTTGTAAAGACAATTCGCTTTACCTGTCTTGTTTTCGGCGACAAGCATGTAATAGATGCGTAGGTACTCAGTTGCGGATCTCTCTCTTGCTGCGTGATGTACAGGGTATTGAACGCCTGCTCCTGACGTGTAACGAGCACCTTCTCTGAGCCTTCGACAAGGAAATAGCCACCATAATCGTATTCACACTCACCCGCCTCTCGCAAAAAATCGGCGGGCTTGCTGTGTAGAACACAATAACGACTCTGTAACATAATAGGTATGCGGAACAGAGGTAGGCGATCATCGGCTTCCGCCGTTTTTACGAGGTTCACCTCAAAAATGCGCGGTTCAAGGACGCCTTTGTCCCCAGCGATGAGCACAGTCACACGAATGTAAATATCAGCTAAAACTACAGATGAGTAGGTGAGATTACGAAGGCGCGCCTCGTTCGGAAAAAGAAGACGCACTTCTTCAGTATCCTGAAGACTGACTGTGGGTGAACCGATGTAGATTCCAGTGCCAGATTCTCCCCCGACGAAAATTTCGACCTTGTATTTGTACTGGTTTTTGGAGGGAATGAGATCTTTCAAGATCAGTATTGGATTTGACGCCTGGATTATATTTGGAAGATCCTCACTCATAAATTGGTCAAATGAATCAATGTGGTGACGGGTAAACGGATAGGGCTGCGTCTTGAAATAGGAAGTAAGAATTTCACGGGCTAAGTCGGTATCTGAATTTTTTTGCTGCATGCTCGGAAGAACCCTATTGTCTATTGAGGTTTCTTCAGAGTATGATTTCTACGCTTTGCTACCGGGTACTTACACATTTGAACCTGTTATTTCAGACGTGAGTTGACGATTGATGGCGTAAGACGGATAGGAGACCGCTTGCGGCGAGGCAGTTACGTAGGGCGGATTCGCTGTGTTTGCCGCGGGAGATGGCGGCAACAATTGTGCCTTCATGGCAGACTGCGCATCATAGGCTACAGAGGTAGGCACAGTGGGAGAAAGCGGTCCGAAGGATAGCGCCTGGGCGAACTCAGACAAGGTGGGGAATCCACCACGTTGCTTTCTGTTGCGACGGCTAATACTTCTTTTACCACCGACCTTGTTTGAGCCCGTGGATTCGTAGACAACGGGCGTGCTGTTTTCCTTGCCACACTGTGTGGGAAAGAATGAGTCCTGGTTAATCTTGTTGTAGAACGTGAAGCCGTCGCTGATATATTCAAGGAAGTTGCCATAGGGGGTCTGGTAAGTTCCGGGACGTGTCTGGAAGTCCAGAGGAGCACCAGCAAGAGGTGCAACACCGCCTGACTGCTTCTTAGTCTTATTCTTTCTTGTTGTTTGCTTCTGCTTTGCATGATGATCAATAAGACTCTGCGCAGCTGCGGCATCAACATCGTGGTAAAATACCTTCTTCCATTCACGTTGAAAGGCGGCAATCTGCTCCTTCTTATCCTTTTCCGTATGAACAAGCCACTTTGTAAATTGCTCGATGTGGTCAAACGATTTCCTGAGTTGGGGAATCGTTTGAACGCCCTTTTTATGCTTGAGTGTGTTGCTCTTCTTCATCTATTTATATGGGAGAATCCTTTATAAGAAGGGAGGGGAATACGGATTTCTGTTAGCGCGACCGTTTCCGTTGCCACGGTTGTTTACGTTATTATTATTATTGTTAAAATTATTATTGTTGTTATTTATGTTACCAAAGATTCCGAGATTGGCGGGATTGTTTGGTTGATTTGTGGTGTTTACCTTGACGTTTGCCAAGTTGGCAACTGCCCGTATAGCGTTGTTCGCGCCCTCCGTAATGACATTGGTGGCTGTTTCGGGCGGCGGGAGATTGATCGTGTTTGCCTTGACATTTACATTCGCCGAGGTGTTATTTGAAGAAGCAGATGACCCGGAAGGAAGTAAATATGTCAAGTACAGTATAATCATCAAGATAACAACACCAATCAAGATATAAGGAGCATAGACAACTGCCCCGAGCTGCCACGTGCTGAGCCTATACTCGTTCTGAAACATACTGTAATGATTGTAGATACCGATACCCAGTAAGATGAGTGATACCACCGCTAATACGAGCGGTCCAAACCGCGGTATCACAAAAAAAACGATCGCCGCGGCGACCAATAAAACTAGGATTGACGGCAGGAAAAACTCCATTTACTCTTTTCTTAGATTTTATCCATGAGGTCCTTCTGTGTTAGAAAGTGCTTACGACAACAAATCCTCTTCAAGCCGAGCTCATCAAGAACACGACCCTCAGGGGTGTCGGGTAGAGTTACACCGTCCATGTAAAAGGGAACTTCGGCTGTCTCGCCTTTTAGCTCCCTCAGTCGCTTTTGGTAGTACCTCCACTTATCAGCTAGGATTTTACCACAATTCATGCAAAGGACTACTGTGATCATTCTATACGTACCTGTAAAATTGCTTTAGGAATCAAATTTTGTTTGTCCAGGTGTAAAATTGATTTCGTCGATCCACATGATTTTTGTATTGAAATGCTGTATCGTATTGCGTGGACAATGCTGGATGGATCTTCCGGTAATGGAGAGTATTGCTTGAATCTTGAGGCGGGTCAAAGCTGGATTCAGTATTTAAGAAAGGAGTATCCGGATATGAATCATTGGCTTGAACCCTGCGTCCAAAAAGTAGATTGAACTTCATTACAGATACCAGAAGATGTCATCTGTATTGAATTTGAGTGGTCTGAACTACCAGAATGGAAATCCTGTTCGGCGTGAGATTAATGCTTTGAAGGCGGAGATTGAAAGTCTGAAGAAGGAAATAACTGCATTGAAGTTTTTTCGTCCCGTGACGGCGCCCTCATTAACGCCTGTCCAGGGTCCTCCGGGTCCTACTGGACCCCCTGGTCCTGCCGGTCCTGCGGGTCCTCAGGGTCCTCCTGGTCCGCAGGGTCCTGTAATGTATGTCCAGCCTGTTGCGGCTCCTGCGCCTGCTCCTGCTCCTGCTCCTGCGCCTGCTGCCGATGCCCCCATCGCCTAAGCGTTTTCTACCTGCTTTCGTACAGAGCGTACCATTGCCTCGCTCACAATCATGTTTTCATTAATTTGAATCGCATGTACAATCCTCTTTAAAGGTATGTTCGGGTGTTCTCGTAGATACTTTTCAATTACCGTCCGTTTTTCATCTTTCACAGTTTTGGTGACTGAAGTACCTACAGTTGTAAAGGAACGCGTCTCACCATCACTTGTCTGTTGAATCGGTCCTACCTCAAAAAGACCTGCATGTAAATCATCATGGCACTTTTCACATAGAACAGCCAGATTTCGCAAATCATTCTGATGACTGCCATCCTTAAAACGCCCAGCAACTGCGTCGGCACGATGCTTCACATGATGAACTTCCAGCTCCTTCGCCTTAGCATCACCACATTTCTCACATTGCTTTGCCACAATCGATGCATTCCAGTGACTCGGCACCGCTTCAGAATAGGAGACTTCGCCTTCTAATTTCCGCCTAAATGCAAGAGCAGCCTCGACGATCGGAACAGGAATATGCATCGCCCGCGCCACTTCAATACCGTATAAGGTTGTTCCTGCTCCCTTATGCAAGGTTCTATCATACACAAGTCGATCATTTACAACATCGTAATGACACTGTAAATGCCAGATACCCAACTTCGGAAAATCAGTCAACTTATGTAGACCATGGAGATGTGTCGCAAAGACAAAGCGTGACTTTGCCTGTGTAAGATACTGAATTCCCGCAGCCACAAGACTGGTGGCGCTGACGCTTTCCGTTCCACTACAGAGTTCGTCGCCGAGCACAAGACTATAAGGGTCCGCCTTGGCAAAGATATCACGAAGTTCTGACATTTCAACGGCGAATGATGAGAGACCCGCCCACAGATTATCCTGATTTAAAATGCGGGTGAGCACTGACTTGAATGGAGCAATCTTAAAACTTGTTGCAGGGACGTAGCAGCCTGCTTGTGCCAGGAGAGTGGCGATACCGATCGCTTTCATCAATGACGATTTACCCGAAGCATTCATACCGTAAAGTAGCCATCCAAGATCATCTGCTTCCTGGAATCCCAACGACACGTCATGTTTTACATATTCTACGCGAGTTTGTATCGCCTCTAAGAGAGGATGACGAAGACCTAGAGCCTGGAATCCAGAGTCACCCTGTCGCTGTACAATTGTCGGGCGACAATAGCCACGCTGCTTAGAGACCTTTGACAGCGTCAAGGCACAATCCAACTTTCCTACCCAGTCTTCGAGTGTAGACCACATACTTTCACCGAGGCTTGTCAGGCGCTTACACAAGGGTATAAGTTCCACTTCAGCTGTCCGCTTGAGTTCACCGAGAAGATGCTCATAGTTTCTTGCGATCTCCGTTAGTCGTGTACATTCCAGCTGTGACCGACTGGAGGCGCGAATTTGAACCTGGATTCCATGGATATTATCGCATGTCCCTAATTTCTTCTTGATGAGATTCGCAGTGGTCTTTGTCACGGTCGCTTGGAGGGACTGTTGATCACGTCCCTCGAGTCGTAGAGCTTCCTCAGGAAGACCAACCCATATTCTAAGAGTCTCGATAGTCTCACTGGCTGCTTTCAAACAGGCTGTGAGTTTGTCCTCACACTCCTTCGTCTTTGGAGCGACTTCATCCTTTAGAAAAGACACTTCATCGCCCCTCACACTTCGCTCTGCTTTTTGAACATCAAACAGCGTATTGAAAAGCGCCAAATACTCTTCAAGTTCTACCTGCCACGGTCGAAAGCTGAATGGACTTTGTGCCTGATTCACTACATCAATAAGTCGCAAAATACATTGATATGATTGATTGAGATTCAAGATGTCCGAGGCGCTACAGGTGTAAATCATACAGTTTCTGTGAAGCCGTGAAATATCAAACATAAGTCGCAACTGTGTTTCTGCAGACTTCTGGATTTCAGCATCGACCTGATAAAAATAGTCCACTTCCTTCAATCTCTGTTCAATGCGCTTTGGACTGGACGAGGGATGGAGAAGACGAGCTCGTGTAGCTCGCCGTCCCAGAGCAGTAATAGATCGCTGGAACAAATTAAAGACAGAATCTTCCTGAGCAGCTGAGACATAGTTGAGTTGGACAAGAGAATGGTTTCCGAGGTAGACGCCATCTCCAGGAGACCAGTTGGAATGTCCAATCAGATTCTTTACAGCGCTAGGAATGTGCTCCTTGGCAAAGATAAGAAGAGAGGTCAGACAACGTTCCACCTTTTCCTTGTCTCGGACTCCGAGGAATTCCCGGATGGAGATCAAACCGTGGTCCGAAAAGAACTCCTTGAGACATTCTGCGCGAACAGTGGGATTTTCCAGAGGACCAAGTTCATCCGAATTCGCCAACTTTCGGTGGAGAAGAGTTGCGGGAAGTTCCAGAGTTTTTCTCAAGAAACTTTCGGTTGGACAAACGAATTTGTCCCCGCGCCAAAAAACCAGAAGTTCTTTGGGTCTGTAAATCTGGAAAAAGTTTACCAGTTCGTCGGCGGTCCAGGAGTCGGGAAATCCGCGGCTAGAGCCCTCAAAGGATTGGAGAGTTCCCGTAGTGAGATCCAGGATCGTGGCAGCAAATGTCGGAGGGGCTCTCTGAAGAAGAGATCCCTCTTCCAGCCAGAGAGCGGCAAGATAAGGAGGTTCAGATCCAGCCGATTCGATGTGAGTGCCGGGTGAGAAGATACGAGTGACTGGGCGTCCTGTTACAGCACCGCCTTCATTCTTTTCCTGTGTAGCCACAACGACAGTCCAGTTCTCTCGTGTAAGAATTGTGGCGAACTTCTGAAGAGAGACTTCTGGAATGCCTGCGAAATAGCAGTCTTCTTTATTCGGTCCATCGCCCTTTTTAAGAGTGAGCTGAATGCCGAGAATTTCCACGGCTTGTTTTACATTTGTTTGACCCTCTTGTGTTTCTTTGTCCAGTATATCATACAGTTCGAAGAACTTACCCACAAGCATAAAAAAACAGGTCTGGTCACCATAGATGTTTTTGTATTTTTTCCACTCACTGATGTATTTTTGGTACATTATCATCGCCCTTATGTTATATTTGCGCTTTGGGTTTAGGCTTTTAGTTTACAAATTAGACCCTCGGGCATTTCAAACCGGCATAAAAATTATCTAAATTTTATTTAACTTCAATGGTAATCCGTGTCCGAATAATATCATATATATTAAAACGAATGATGCTATTAAAATACTTCTA
>Ga0136641_1000008_pt1 | contig 83638 bp, 86 predicted proteins | sample EliLak1302023Y_FD_115312 | JGI IMG/M metagenome (GOLD analysis project Ga0136641, IMG submission 115312) | Freshwater microbial communities from Elizabeth Lake, Yosemite National Park, California, USA - 13020-23Y | ecosystem: Environmental > Aquatic > Freshwater > Lake ...
ATTCTGGGTGAGGAGGGTGATATAATTGAAGCCGTTGCGGAAGCGGGCCCCAAACCCTCTTCCGAGACACAGGTGCTTCTTACGCATCATCCTGAAATTTGGGTCGATTACACCGACGCGATTCTACAGAAACTCGATAATAAAGACCGAGTCTGTTTTCCCTTTCTGACGCAATTTGAGAAGACGAAGGTCTTGAGTTTTCGTGCATCGCAACTGGCACAGGGAGGGAGACCCTACATTGCTGTGCCTGATGAAGTAACCGATGTATATACGATTGCGAAGATGGAACTCAAGGAACGCCGTCTACCGTTTATCGTAAAGAGACCGCTCCCGGATGGAGATTACGAGTATTGGCGTCTATCCGAACTACTAATCTTTGATTGAACCTCCCCACACATCAATGCGCAATTCTGGAGGTATCCACCCCTCGTCTTTTTCAGTAAATCCGAACGCATCATAAAATTCCTTAAAATGTCGTAGCACCACGTTTACTCGTAGTTCAGGTGGTGCATGACTATCGCTTTTAAGCGCCTGTACTTGTGCTGCTGTTCGATTCTTGAAGGCCCACGACACTGCATAGGCCGTGAAAAACTCGCGCAAATCTGCCATCTTTTGCTTCTCTGTTGGCTTCGTTCTAGTCCACAGACCACACATAACGTCCATACACATAGCGATGGCGCCAAAATCGGCCAAATTTTCGCCGAGCGTCAATTCACCATTTACCGTTGACCCTGCAAATTTATGCTGGTCGAACTCTTTGACTAGAGCCCGTGTCTTAACTTTATAAAGTTCAACGTCAATACTTGTCCACCAAGGATAGTTATTACCATATTCATCATATTTATGACCCTCTTCGTCAAACCCGTGTGAAATTTCGTGGGCCATAACATTTCCAACACCGGCCAAATTTTTGATAAAACTCTGCTCCAGCGAAAAAAACGGTGCACCTAAAAAGCCCATAGGGACGCAGAGTTCATTCAATTCAGCATAGTAATAGGCATTTACGTCAAAGCATGAATTATTCCACAGTCGGCGTTCATCGGACCCGGTCAATTTACTAAATTCATATCGTGTAGCCCCCTGTAGTAAAGATAAAACGTTCGCCATAAACCCCGTACCCATTTCAAGTCCTGCAAATTCGTTTAACCAGATGCGTGGAAATCCAATTTTTAATTTCATCTTTTGTAATTTATAAACGGCAATTTTGCGAGTATCTTCAGAGAGCCATTTAAGTGCCAGAACCCGTTTCTGTGCTGCCTGGTGAACGAGAGAATAGAGTTCTGCTGCGCCAGCGCGAATTTTTGCGAAATTCGCAGAATTTGCCGAGACCCAGAGATTTCCTAAAGAATCCTGAGCCAAATCGCTACAGACAACAAGAGCCTCGTAGTCTTTACTGTGATGTTTTGTCTGACCCTTGATAATTCGCATATAGAAGTCAAAATGAAGAGAACTGTAAGGCGCTGGTAGTAATTCCATAAAGGCCGAGTATACACAATAGTTGAGCCACGTGGTCCAAAATTTTTTAGATTTTGACCCCAGAAATTCGTCAATTTTTTTCATATACTCGATATTGGACACAATTATTGGTGTCTTGGGTATTTCTAGCCCACAAATCTGAAATAGAGTTTTAAAATTAGTGTTTGGAAATTGTACACAGAGTCGCTCATAGGTCATCGGGTTATAACGTTCCATAACAGAATCGGCATCTTCTGTAGCGGGATACAGGGAGGCCAACGATTTTTCAAGAGCAAACATGGTTTGGCCAAAATTTGGAATTTTTAAGAGCCCGCCAACGTTTGTCAGATATTTTTTGTATTCTTTAGAAATTTCTGTTTCAGTAAAATAATCCTCTTTCGTTATTCCTAAATCGAGTGGTGCTACGTGAACGCAGAATTGTTTCGTATTTCGTTCATCATAGGCAACTCCGATAGAAATCGGAGCATCTATACCGTATGAATTAAGGTATGCGATTTTTTGTATCGGTGTATCGAGGCTATCCATTTTCTGTATTAAAGCGCTAACAGTATTCAAATCATCCGAGCGCCCGTTGTAAAAACTCTCTACGAACACACCTAATGGAGTTCCGCGAGTTCGCTCTTTTTGTAGAAGAGCAATAAGTTCGTTACGTATCTTTTCTTCAAGTTCATCGAAGACACTATAGGAAGTATCGTCGGCCGGTATTGTATGACCCGAAAGCCACTTCTTATTTATCGAATTATAAAAGTCGAGTAGATTCATATCCCTATTTAATCAATATGTAAAATATGTACTCGGTTGTACACATTTTATATTATTATAGTTCATCGTGTGCGTACAACAGCAACAGATTTTGTGTATTTATCGTCCATGAAAGACTGTACTAGTTTAGTATAGACTTCGGGGCTTATGTGAATAGTTCGTTTTTTTTTTTGTGTGTATTTATTACGTACCCGACGACGGGAGGAGTCGATGGGGCCTGGGGCTATTGGGGCATATCCTCCATCATCCCCAAGTATATTCATGTCCTATTTATCATATTTGATTTTAAATAATAGACTATTAATTAGGCGCCGTATATCCTCGAAAAGATCCGGTTGGGCCATTATAAAGGCCGCCAAACCCATAATACCGACGGGACTGGAGATTCCACGAGCATAAGAAGCCAAATATTCGATATAGTATAAGGCAAACAGAATATGTAAAACTTGGAATATAACACGTAGAAATTCGCGAGTTAATCCTGTAATAGTTTGACCGTAAACTTTACATTTCGTTTCACCATCTTTGAAGGCACACGTCTTTACACCTAATGCTTGGGTGCTGACCATATCAAGAGATAAACCAAGAACCATCGGTACTAAAAAGAATTTTCCAAATCCGACAAGAAGCGAAGGTTCAGTAGAATGTACACTGGTTAGTGAGTTAGTAGAATAGGAGTTCATTCTCCCTCTAAAGAAGGAAATTGTGAAGTTTCAGACCATGCACTGCGTAGGCGTATCATAGCATCTGGCGCTTTGGCTGGCATTTTACCATTACGCAAAGGTCCAGCGAGATATTCTGCAGTTATTTCGTGTGGATGCTCGAGTTGATGAACACTTGAACCAAAAAAGCGAATCCAATCCTCGGGAGGAGTATTGCGTATTACGCGGTCCTGCTCATCCCACCATAAGACGGGAGAACCACTTAATGATAGATTTTTGCTACTCGGATAGACGGGAACTGACCACCAACGAGCATTCCATTGCGCCCATGGTTTATGAGCCGTGTCAGGATTGGCTCGAATAAAGTCCGTCAGTTCCAGTGGCATTCCCACAGGCGGTGCTGTATAAAGTTCATAGTTCCATGCAAGACGGTAGAAGCGCTCCCACGTTTCGGGCATCTGGCGTTGCAATAAATGGATTTTTTCATGCTCTAGGACTTCGACAAGTTTTCCTTCTGGAAACCCAACCGGTATCGCAATGACATCAATGGCTCGTGTATGGGGCAGACCCTGCTCACACGATTTCGGAACCGTCCATATCCACGCACTCAAGTCGCCGAATTTACGATGGACCTTAACAATCGGCTTACAATCGGCGCCCTTGCGTGCTGCTTTGTCCAGGTCAGACCAATTATCAGACCAATCGTATGTGTCGAAGCCCTCTTTTTGTGAAATTGCGTACCAACTTAATAAAATGAATGCGACAGCCACTACTGCTGCAAGCCACACAAACATCCCTACTGTTTTAAAGACCTTTCCCATTCGAGTAGAACGTGTATTGGCCAATGGTCGCTCCACCAGAGTTTAGATAAGACTGCTACTTCGAGTACATGTGGTACTACTTCTCCTAAAAGAGTTACGACATGGTCAAGGTCTTCACCGGTCGATTCAAAGGTGTGTTTGGACATTCCGAGACGCTGTCCAGTCAAATATACCATATCTGTATGAGGTTCTTCCTCCGAATTTATGTCCCCAACAATAAGACTTCGCTGCTCCGATTTCTTCAAAAAAGTTAAAATTTGCGTGGCCTGCTTTTTACGAATTTCACGAAATCCGGTAAAACTCGTAAAGACGTAATTGACGGGATGATCCGCCTGAAGATGGGTATTGATTAGTTGTAGAGAAGAGCCAGATATATGCTCTAGATGTAGCCAATGGAACCCCTTATTAACAATTTGCTCCGCGCCAATGCTGTCATGAAACGCCTCAAACGCCGACCCCTTAATTTTCCACTCAGCAGTACGAACAGCAGTAATAAGCCCAGAACCAAAAAAAGTTACCGTATCATCGGGCTTCAATACAGTATAACCGTTTTCTTCCAGTGCCCCTGTCAACAAAGAAATACGCCCCGCAGTAAACACCTCCTGTAAACACACAATGTCATAGTCTGACCCGTGGAACCATTCGGCAAGCGGTGTCGTCCAACTTTCGAGAATAAACGGCAGCCCATGAACATTATATGAAAAAATTTTAATGCGCATCCCTATAATAAGTCGGGATTACTGCTTCCAGCGCTTACCGCAGTTTAGGCAACTTACGAAGATAGTCATCGGTTCATCCGCCGAACGTGTCTGCATCTCGTAATATGTACACTGCCGCTTATTACACCGATTACAGCGGAACTGGTCGGTGGCCATATCCTTGTTACCCTCCAGTAACTTGGCCTCGCGCTTCATACGCGTCTCAATCAGATTGTGCCAATTTTCAGGAAAGAGTTCGTTGAAATTCATGAAAGCCACGTCGTGAGGCTTAAATTCTCCCTCACGCAGCCGCTCAAGCAGACGCGAATTCTTGACATAGGAGTTCGGTGACAGATTTGTAATAGCACGCCGTGCCATAATTGTGTACATGTGGACAAAGAAGGGATTTTCCCAATTGCGTCGAATCTTGCGATGCTCGGATTCCTGTAGACTTGCGTTATAAATACCAATTTCCAGGTCCTTCTGCTCGACGTCTGAAAGATGCTGACCGAGTACATTCTTAATAGTTGTCTTAACACTTTCACGGTGACTCATTTGAAAAATAATATAGTCTACTAAATGAACTCAACTTTAACTCCATTTAACCTCGAAATATGGAAAAATTGAAATCACACTACCCAGTAGTTTGATTGTACAGGTCACTCAACAAAGTGACAAAATGGCCGCCCTTCAGGCAAACATCAACGCCATCGCGAATGTGCTGACGGTTATCCGGACCGGCGAGAAGGCGATTCGCGCCGCCGAGCGCGCTATCGCTAAAGCACGTTCAGAGGACAAGTTCATTGCTCGCCTCAACTTGGCTGCTCTCGAGAAGCGCGTGCTGCACCGTGTCACTTCAGCACAAACGAAGGCGCACAAGGTTCTCTGTCCCGCCGTCTAAACCACTCGAACAAAATAAATAGAATAAAAAGGAGCCCAATGGAGCAGTGCCTTTTTTGTCTCGAAGAACACACAGAAAACAATGTAGTTATAAAAATCGACTTCGGACAATACTATGAAGCCCCCGTTTGTACTTGTAAACTATACACGCATGTTGGCTGTTGGTCTATATTTATTTTACACAAAGGTCGTACGGAATGTCCTATTTGTCATAAAATCTATATAATAAATACACCAGTAAATGAACACCAACAACATTATATTATAATACACAATCGCGTTTATCAAAATAGCAGTCCACCAGAGAATAATCGATGTAAGAATATAGCGTTCCGTCTTCCAATACTAATTTTTTGTATATTTATACTTTGCTGTGCTATTTTTATACTCGTACATCGCTAACCTAGATAGGATAGTCCTCAGGTTTGAGTTCCTGTGCAGACATCCACTTTGCAATCTTCTTGAAGCCACCAGACGACTTGATGCGTAGCGTAGGGCGCACATCAACCTCTTCTTCATCTTCATCATCGTGATTGGCAGTATCATCCATATCTTCCTCATCTGCACCCTCATCCTCCTCAAAATCCTCTTCCTCCTCGTCCTCTTCCTCCTCCTCTTCTTCTTCCTCTTCACCATCACCAATGTCCTCAAAGCCGCCAAACTTCGTATTATAGAACTTCTTGTACTGCTCAACCGTAAATGAAGTAACTGCGCTACCAGACTTTGCTACAATACAGGCATCACCGAACAGCAGAACCTCGTCGTGCGGAGGGGGTAGTTCATTCTTATTTTCTGTTCCAGCGCGACCCTCCTTGTAGCCATAGAGAGATAGAGTCAGTTTCTGCCAGGGCCAAGAGCCAATTAGTGCAGGCGCCTTTGCTCGCTTAAGAACTTTAGATAGACCCTGTTCGATATCACCAGCCGGTAACATGCCAGCCTTCGAATCACCTTTCGCTGATAAGACAATAAAACTTGACATCTTTTTAACAGCCTATTGACTTGTAAAAAGAGCTCAACTTTAGGTTCATTTTAATGAAGGTATTAATCGAAGCCATATATCGACTTGCATCCGAACCTACGCTATTTAGTTCAGTCGAAGCCAGCGAACGAACAGTCTATATCTGGTCTACAAAACGGGCCTATCTTGAACCAGAAAAATCGTATTGTGTTGTTGAGCGCCAATCGATATTTACAGAGCAGCCGAGTCTCACTGGTTGTATCGAAGTCTGGAACCCAGCAACAGAGCAAACAGACCCACCTAAGAAACCAGATGATTCGTGGACAGAGACAGTTAAACAGATACAACTGGAGCAGGTGCAACTAGAGTGGCATCCACTTGAGCACCAGATACGTCTGTCGTGGCAACAGTCGCGGAAGTCTCTAGAACAGGGACTGCTGCTATCACAGGCACAACAGCAGATTCTACAACTTGGGCTAGAGTTTCCGCCACTACCTTCTCTGCTTCCTTGAGTGTCGTCGCACCCGATACATCCACGGTCACGATGATTTTGTCAAGGATCGACCCGGAGACATCGGTTACAGAGTTAGCGATTTTTTCGAGAGCAGGGTCAATCGGAGGTATAACAGCGACTGGCGCGATACCACCGCACAACCGTGGAAACCATGACCATGTCGCGGGCTTCGGTAAAGAATGTACAGCAAGTTCAACAAAATCCGCTAAACCTGTGCTTACTAGTGTGTCGAGTTTTGTACGAATCGGCCCAGGTAGACTGGCCAAATGCGCCTTCATAAAGTCGCTCGCATAGAGGTCCTGTATAGTTTTGACAACCACAGCAGTATCCCGGGATTGAAGAAGGAGGAGGGTTACGAGTTCCAAGATAGTCTTGAGGCTAAACTGTGATTTGGCAATCTGTCTACGCAGGAATTTCTCAGCGAGGCTGGTCATTTGTACTTCTACTGTAACCACCTTTTCTTTCATTATGAAACGGATGGGCTGCCCGGTATCCAATTCAAATTTAAGTGCGTTTTCATCAATTTCCCCTTTCTTAAGATTTCATAGAACGAACGGATGTATCAGTCGGTATTACTTTTGGCAGTTGTTGTAGTTTTGGTTTTTCTGGTTTTTTCAATTATGAGAGTTGCCTTCAAGCCTACTGTAACAGAGCGAGTCCTACCTACGCTACCAGTCAATGAGTCAATGTACGATGTTCCTTACAAGGAGACGATGCAGCCGCCGCCAGCAACAGTAGAACCCCGCGAGGAGCCAGCGTATGTTGCGCCTGTAAAACAAGAAGAGCAACCCCGACCAATTCCCGAGGTGGCCGGTCAGACCGAGGAGGAACTCAAAGCACCCGAGCCCCTTCAGGAACGTATCAGTCAAAAGGTCGATACACCTTCGCCAAAGGACCCATATGACAAACGCGATAATGAGGCCCTATTTGGCTCTAATTTGAGACATCCAGAGTCGATGATAGCCAGCGCGCGAAGCCCGCAGTTTTCCTCCCTCGAGTCCGAAGTTGCCTCTGGTGTAGCAGGTAGACCTGCTGTCGAGCAGTTACCATTTTCTGCTGAAATGGCGCAGAATGGCGGTGAGTTCATGAACGGAATCTTTGCCTTCGATTCATCTGATTCTGGTACAACGTTTTCCTCGTATTAAATCTACTTATTGTAGGGAATGAAGCGTTCAGATACAACCTTCACAAATATAGTACTTCTTCTTATTATTTCTGCTGGCGTGGCCTACCTCATCCATCGCTCGAAAGTATTGGAAGGATTTGAACAAAGAAAGCAGGAAAAAGAGCAATTACCAATTGATGCTGTTATCTATATTAATTTAGATACACGTAAAGATCGCGATGACGAAATAAAAGCCGAGTTAAATCGCATTGGTATGCCAGAGGATAAAATCTTTAGGTTGAGCGCTGTTAAGCGCTCTTGGGGTGCTCTGGGCTGCTCTCTTTCCCACATCGCCTGTCTAAAAATAATCGAGGAGCGTGGTTGGAAACGAACGTTGGTTTTAGAGGACGATGCTGGATTTGAAGACGGTGACGCAAACCGATGGTCTACGGGCATAAAAGATATCAAGTCTCTCATCAATTCAAGTGGTACAACCGACTTGGATTCAAAATGGGATGTCGTATTTTTGGGTGGCTTCGTACGCGATCCAAAGGGGCCGACAGAAACAGAATACAAAACAATTTTCCGCACAAAAAATACTTCGTGTACCCACGCCTATATTATCCGTGGCTCATACGCACCCAAGTTACGCGAGCATACCGAAATTGCGGTACAGATGATGATAAAGAATCCTCCAAATGTAAAACAATTTAATCTGGACAATGCCTGGTCTGCTCTCATGGCCGAAGATCGCTGGTTTATTTCTATTCCTACACTGGCCTTCCAGCGTGAAAGTTTTTCCGATATTGAAGGAAAAGCTGCTAACGCAGACCAACCTTTGCGCGGTCAAGTTGTACGTGCTTGGAAACAGGGCACTTTACTAAACTAAATCCGTATAATTTTATTACCTGGATTCCCTTCGCTGGTATCAGGTATTTCAGGTCTCTCATCACGAATCAATGGAAGTCCCTCTTTTGATTCGTCATTCCACATAAAAAAGCCGGCCTTTATTTTTGGCAGAAGGTGCCCCAAGTAGGCTAGCCGATAGTTAAGAGAAATTTCCGAAAGACAGTAACTTGAATAAAGAACATTCGTATCGGACGGGTCAACATCGGCACCGAACACGTTACCAGCCCTATGATAAACGGGCATAGCCATATCATGTTGCCCCAAATAATATTCCTGTAGTTGTAACGGTCCAGGCAAATCGTAAATAATATATTTTTCTAGAGTCAGGCCGCATAACTTGGCCATCTCATTCATCATGAGCGCCATTCCTCCGTATCCTCCACCAACTTCAATAACGGTTACAGAATCAAGGGCTTTCCCAAGAATAACTTGGCAGAAATCATACGAATGTCGTATATAGCGTATTGAGGAGGGGCTCGTTAGAATTCCCTCTATTTCAACTCGTTTAGTATCGCCAATTCTGTCATTGATGTCAGCCAAACGTTGTAGCGCCGCTTTATCAAAGAATTGTAACAGATAAGTAATATAAACTTGTGCTACATGGGCGTGTACATGTTCTAGCATATATGTAATCCTACTATCCTGTTTCCAAGAGGTCAGACCGAGTCTAGCAATTTCCGAAGCAAAATTATTCCATGAATCGTATAATTCAGGAGGATACATTTAGGATAGTAGTACAACCATTATTTAAATACTATATTCTACCTAAACAAACAGCGCTTTATTAACTTAAGAGAGATGAGTATTCAAATGCCGGTAAAAGTACAGCGCTGGGGCGGAGCATTCCAAGTAGAAAATATCAGTGACCCATCCGTGAAGCAAGAGCTCTTCGGATGGATGGCTAATCACGAAATGGGACCACAGAGTCAGTGGCGCTTTTCAGTTTCACTAGACTCCAAAAAGATGGGAGTCCTTCGCAATGCCTATATGACCTGTTCGAAGAGACCAGGTCCCGCAAGGAGCGGTTATCTATGTTTTTATCCACCGATGAAGGTTGCTATTTTTGTTGAAGATGTTGAGCGTCGTGGGCAGGAGCAAGAGCCCCGCCCTCCTCGTACGGCAATTCTGCGTATGCGTCACAGTCCCCATGTCTATGCCACAGGTGGTGCAATTTTTGCTGCTACGCTGGCTATATCCGATTCAACACTCTGGCTTGAAGATGTTCTCATGGCACAGGGTAAAAATATCTGGATGGACCACACGTTCAGTCGCCGCTGGCAACTTCTACAGAACTGGTTCACGCAAGATTGGTCCGAGGACCTTGCTCTTCAGCGCGGCCTCGCGATTAAGCCACGCGAAATTGTTCCTCTTGAATTATTTAAATCGGAGGCAGGCGATGTGTGGGAATTTATTCCCGAAGAGGCCCAGCGTAGACGGTTCATTTGGAAGGATAAGCGGCTACAGCCAGTAACACTGTCATCCTATCCACAGAAGCCACAACAGATTAAACAGAGACCGCAGTACCAACAAAAAGTAGCAAAAGAAGAGCCAGTCAAGGTCGAGCCGACGAAGGTAGGTATTCTGGATACCTATTTTCCCTCATTGCCATCAGCAGACGACGGGTCTCTGATTGCTTTGGCGAAGAAAGATTTATCAGGACCCGATGTGTACACGCTCTGGTCTTCGGATGGAAAGCAACTTGGTATTGCTGTTATTCGTAAAATGGTTATTAGTCTTGAAATGCGCAAGCATCCGGAATCCGTTCGCGTTCGCGTCATTTGGAATTCATCATTTGACCGTTGGGAAATCACAGACGTAGATGTATCAGCCGCCACGTGTGCTTTCTCGGCCTTCAAACATTAGAAGAAAAACGCATCATGAGGTAGAATGGTTCGAAGCACAAAGCGCAAAAATACTCGCCGTGGCGGTGGTTGGTCGCAGGGCCCTGCGTTGAGCCAACAGGCCTACTACGTTCCTGAATATAAGATGTATAGCGAATGCTACCCGATGGACCGTCCCGGAATGATCCAGAGCAACCCGAATCCTGCCCTAGCGCAGACACCGATGGCGGGTGGTGGCTGTGGCTTGATGCGTGGCGGCGCTGGCTGCGGCGTGATGCGTGGCGGCGCTGGCTGCGGCTTGATGCGTGGCGGCGCCGGCTGTGGCGTGATGCGTGGCGGCGCTGGCTGCGGCGTGATGCGTGGCGGTAAGACCCGGCGTCGTAGCATCAGACGCAGCCGCACAGGTACATGCGGTTACTATGGTGCTCGTGGCGGCTCAAAACGCAGTAAAAAGACAGGCAGAAAGACACAGCGCGGCGGTCGCTATGGCATCGATGTTGGCTCCAGCGTCGGAGGCGACGGCCCCAATGTAGCCCCTGTAACGGCCCACGTTCCGTGCGAGGCTTACAGACCGATGCCAATCAACCCGACCAGCGCGATGATGCTGACGCAGGCACCGAATCCCGATGTAATGGTTGGCTCGCTCCGCCCCGCCTACATCCAGGCCGGTGGCGCTGCGTATACCCCTGCACCGCTAGCCTATACTGCCCCCCGTGCCGGCTTCACATTCCAGCCTAACATTGCGCAGGGACAGGTTTTGTATCCCGGCCAGATACCGTACGAGGAGGTCGTGTCGCAGCAAACTGGGTGCGGTGCCACGTGCGGCTCTGCAATTGCTGCCATCAACAAGTCATAGTTCATACTGAACTGTCAGCGGACAGGAGTAGAGTAACTGATGATAAATAACGCACATCAAAACTATATCGTGAGTCAATTCTCTGTCGTGCATAGCCTCTAGAAGCGTATACGTACCGGCAGTTGATTTAGTATATAAATTCCAGTCAACTACATATTCTTCCAGATATTCTTTTAGTAAAGGTATATCTGCCTCTGCCCATTCATGACAAGAACCAGCATTTTTATCAATAAATCCCTTACCGTATAAAGCAATATCTGTACTCGATTGGATACCAAATATAAACTTGTATTCAAAACCTGTACTAAAGAATGCATATCGGCCCATTTTACTAAAAAATAAAGTAAAGCATTCGTATCAAATTTTTTCACTAATCATCCATGATAGCACATTCTGCTATGACTGGCTCTTTTGGTCCCGCCTCTTCTTTTTCCTCTTCAGGCTCTGACTTACCAAAATCAAGAACAAATACCTTGTAGCCACACGCCTTATAGTATTTACTTCTATGTTTGTATTGCCCAATACAGCCATAGTGCTGATGATCCAGTACATCTAGAATGAGTGGACTGAATTTTCGCACTTCGCGTTTCTCGCGCAGAATTCGTCCCACCGATTGTTCAATATTCGTTTTGGGTGTTGCCAGCAAAATCGTATTCAGAGCGGGAATATTCATTGCTTCCGAGGCCATCGCAAACGTGCCTAGAATTACAGCGCGTTTATCAGATTCATCTAGGTCTTTCTGACTCATTCCGCCGACGTAGTATCCTATATCAGTACAATTTGCTGCCCTAATCATCTTTTCAAAATCGGCCAAATGTTCGCGACGGTCACTCAGAATTAGTACTTTACGTCCGTCTTGAATAAACGGAACAATGCGGTCAACAAGATACTGTGTACGAGGTTTATACTCGGCAATCTGATTCAGAAGCCGCGGCCTAATAACTTCACCGCGATAGTTGAATGGTGGTTTAGCATATTCAGGCTCTGCGGCTTCGAATCGATAGGTAATGGCACGCACAGTTTCGTCCGCTTCACGATGTTTGATTTGGTAGACTACGGGTCCAAGAAACCAGGTAAACACATTCGATAACTTATCGGCACGGTCCGGTGTCGCCGATAAACCTAGCATATGTTTGCATTGAATCTTGATAAGAGAGCGTGAGAAATGCTCTGCGCCCAGATGGTGGCATTCATCAAAGATAGCGAAACCAAAGTCTTTGAATGTCTCCGTAGGAAATTCGCGACTGCAGAGTGTCTGAATCATTACCATAGCACCATCATATTCCGAACCAATTTGACACTTATCACCTTGTACCCGACCGAGACGAATGCCAGGTAGTAGTTTTTCCAGTTCGCGTTGCCATTGCGCGAGTAGAAACTCTTTGTGCACGATTACGAGAAAGCGCTTCTTAAGTTGCGCCGCAATCCAAATAGCCATAAAGGTTTTTCCATACCCACACGGTACACAAATTAGTCCGTTGGCATCAGAACCCAGAAAACTGTTTACAATTGGCAATTGCTCGTCCCGAATTTGTCCAGCAAACTTCAGTTCTTCCCGGAGTGAAAGCCCTTCCGTACGTATATCTTTGTCAGGTTCACCGAACGTTTTTATAGCCCAATCCCGAGGACAATACAGGCGCTCTTTTGATTCATAATAGATTGGAAACTCCGAGATAGCCTTATCATAGGGCGGCGGAGAAAAGGGTTTTACAGTTAATGTTTTACGAACCATCTCTTCCTGGCCGTTCAGAGCGAGAGCAGATTTAAGTACACCGTATCCTTTGTGTGAAAGAACACGACTATTTGCTGGCCATTCATTTTGTATATGAACAATAGCCTTCTTTTTTGATGGCATCCTTAATGCTCTACTGTTAGGCTCCAATCCATTCAAGTTTTACAGAGAAATAAACATATCTTTTTGTAGGGTATATCCAATGGAGACTTGGGAAGTAGTGCTTATCTTGGCGCTAGTAACTGTCGCCGTATCTGTTTTAGTGAAAAACGACATTTCCGTCTCTCTAATCGACACATTGGATAATACATTTTTCCAACTTGCGATTTTAGCCGCGACGTTGCTTGTGGCAACTGTCAGCCCCGCTGTAGCAATTGTTGCGATTGCGACGATTGTAGTAGTGTATTATGTACGCAATCTGGCCAAAATTCAGATGATTGAGCCGACCTCCGATGAACCCCGGATTGAGGTCACCGAAGTAAAGACGGTGACAATGGTGGGCACTCCTCAAATCAATATCGTAGAGCCAACACCTGTATCAAAGGATACTCTGCCGCGTGGCGTAGCCCCACCGACCGATAATAGTGATGTAGTCGCGACGGCCTTGGGCGAGCACGTGTCGCGTCCCCCACAGGAGCAAAAGTTTATCGGCCAGCGCGCGAAGATAGGCGGCGCCGCACCATTCGAGAGCCAATCGGCCCCCGCGCACGAGAATTTTGAGAACCCCCGTGGTGAGGGATTTATCGCCGATGCACTCGATAAGCAGGCTGACTTCTACGGCGATGCACCTACACACGTAGATGGTTCGCTAGGGTCAGTCGATTCGGATGTATTTACTCCGGCCCCTGCGACGGTCGAAGGGTCTAACGAGGCTCTCCTTGCACCTGAAGTCAGACCCTTCAATGATAACCAGGGCCAGTACACAATCGGTGAGGCGCGCCCCTATACCAAAGTACAGAAGTATGAATTGGCGAGTTTCCAGCCTGGAGCCGATTTAGGGTCCAACGAGTTTGAACCTGTTGGCGTGAGCATCGACGATAAGGTGGCGAATTTGAGCAGCGCATACATGCCATCCGCCAATCCTCCCCCAAATTTCAACAATGCGGCTCCTGGACGCGCTTAATAAATAGTACAATTTAGTAAATTGTTATATTTCTATGCGCATTGCACTCTGCTATTGGGGGCTCTGTCGTTCAACCGATAAAACCTACAGAAGTATTGAAGAGTGTATTTATAAGCCCTTGAGGCAAGCAAATATTGAGTTTGACATCTATTTACATACGTATGAAATTAGTAGCACCTATACAAATGTATTTGCGCAAGAAATAGATATACCGCTCAATAACGAACTTTACAAATTATTAAAACCCACGGCCCACCTAGTTGAAAATCAGTTAGTAGTCGATAAACAACTAAATTTGCCAGCGTATTTTACACAAGGTTTATGTTGGCAATGGAAATCATTTATTACAAATGAAGAAGACATTATTACAATGACAAATAATCATATACGAGCCCTCTATTCATTAAAACAGGTAACGGGTCTATGGCTCAATTCTAAAAAGACCTATGAACGTATTATATATCTTCGTCCAGATGTAAAATTCATAACTAAATTGGACACGAATTGGCTTACGACCTTAAAACCACATGAATGTATCGCACCAAATAATGCTACACATCCAGTCAATGACCGTTTTGCTATCCTATATCCCAAAAACGCACAAATCTATGGTGAAAGGTTCAACGAATTATTAGAGTTTTCGAAACACAATCCGGTGCATTCCGAAGGATATTTAGGTCATATTGTAAGAAAATATCAAATTAAAGTTATACCAAAAGAATTCCAATTTAGACGAATTCGTGCGAACGGTATTGTAGTCCCAAATTAAGTCCAAAGAGCACCAAATTGCGCCTCAACATCGCGAGGAAAAACAACTTTACCAGAATGAGGGGTAAATGTAAATTCACTAAAATAAATTTTTTCATCCTGACCCAGGTAAAAATCTACACGGACAAATTCAAAGGGTTTTGATAGCCGAGTGGCAAGCGTAAACATGCTATTAAATATAGCGTCACCAGGCATCTTAAAATCATGGTAGATCTGGCCGCGAATTGCAATTTGCTTCATGGCGAAAGTAGAATCAATCGCAAAATGACGATATCTATCAAGAGCATATTCCATCATAATGAGGGCCGTCGGTTTTCCATGGATACAGTAGACCATAAACGTAATTGCGCTCCCGCTGCGCCCAGTAGAGTAATCCACAATTTTTTCTTCTATATAAAATCGTGGCTTGACAAAGCGATACTGACCCTCTTTCAAATAGTCGTAATAACTGCTGCTAAAACCCTCCAGTTTAGTGCGCAATTCTGCCAAATTATATTCAACGCCAGATTTTATATTAATATTACGATTACTTGCATGCGAAGATTTTATAATATAATTCACATTAATATCTTCCTGCCTCAAATCAGCAGGCCCATCGAGAATTCGAACAATCGGGGCGACTTCAATTGCATCACCAACCATCTCTTTAACAATTCGCTTGGCCTCTATTTTATCAATATAGGGACCGAATTCTGGCGTATAATAGGGAAACGTATAGCCAATTTTTTGATGGAGTAACATTCTGTTCCACATAACAGGTTTAACGAATTTGCAACGAATCATTTGTTAGAATCCGCTATTTTAATATATTTATAACAACGAATAGGAAATGATTTGGGACATCCTATCGAATCTGCGTAGGCCTCCCACACTACGCGTCTTGTGGAGTGTAAAGGTATAAGATATAATTCACGACGCCCGCCTTTTTCTTGAGCACGTGGATTTATACATTGAACACCGTGTATAACAGCATAAGCAGTCTCACTAAAACCATTAGCCCAAATATATAAAAAATCGATACCCCAGCCAATTAGGTTAGGAGAGTATTTAGTCATCGCTTTATCCAGTGCCGCGCGACTAAATAAAGGAGTATTAACCTCTACAAAATTTGTATATTGTAGAAAAATTTGTGGTTTATGTCTAGTTATACCATGCGATACGATACTTCCTTTTTTAAAAGAGGGTTGACAGATAGCCAAATTATATTTATTGGCTATCCTAAACATATTATTAATATCACCAACACTTATAATAATATCGTCGTCAAGTATAAAAAACAAATCATAGTGTACTATAATATCTGGATACGAAGTATAGAACTGATAAAAATTCTGAAATTTCGAGCCTTTGCGCCGCAGACATAATTTCGAAATTGCTTTATACTTTTCATAGTTCTCATCGGAATCGCCGTAGTAGTAAACAACTATATCATATGTTTGTTCACTAGATACCCACAAAGTATTGAATCGAGTGTTATCACCCGCCGATGTGAACACCAAATTCATCCCTAATTATTTACAATCTATGATAAATCGGCTGGTGCCACAGTTTCAGCCTGGCTTTCAGTCATTACACGGTCATTATAGACTTTATTGTAGATGTCACAATTTAAGATATTTTTATCGATATTTATATCGAGAAGTAACCCTAAATCTCTCATTGTCTGTAATACCGTTTTATCAAAGCAGTTACCCGTTACTCCCACGCAAATAGGTAGACTCGCATCTTTGGTCCTGCTAGAAGTGCCTTTCATATCAGGAACAAGATTCGTTCCGGGAGGACATTGTATTTTTTCTAGCATAAGTGCTTTTTCACAACTTGACGGTGTGTTAAAAACGTTCTGGCCCTGGCCGAGACTCAAGCAGGATTTTGTACTCATACAATCAGTTCCGCCAGGACTTGCGGGGCCAGCACAGCACTTATGCTGACCGGCACCGGGTAAAGCAATATATGTAGGATATCTGCGTGGACAGAGACGACCACTTCTCTCTGCCTGTTGTTGCTTTGCAATGTCTTGGCACAACGGATAGTGACGAACATCGCCCGATACATTGCGGCTGTCTTCAATACCGGGCGACATTGCACAGATACCATCAGCACCATTGGCAGGACACGAGTGCGAATACGGGTCTACACGAGAAGATGCGCAGCACAGCGAATTTCCCATAACATCGTTAAATACAGTATATCCAGTCGGGCATTGACCTACCGGTAAAATATGCGATAGAATATAACTCGCCTTTTTAACGACTTGATTACGTGGAATTGGTTTCGCCACGCGGCCCGCGGCGGTGTCGTACTGGTCAACGCCAGTATTGATTTGAACAGCCTTTAATGCCCCATTTGATACACCCATTGATGTGGCAAACATCAATACGATTAAAATTCCGACAAATCCGATTCCCAACAGGATATACGTTGGTGGAATCATTCTCCCTGTGGGCTGAAAAGAATTTATCTCCTGTATAAGTAAGATGTCCAAAGAAGAACTAGTGTCCAATATGGACTCCCGAATCTGTAATCCGGCTCGTCACAGAAAGGCTGGAGAGACATGTCTATCTTTAGAGGCGCTTGAACGTATTAAGCAGGTCTGGAACAAGGAACATGCAAATGCTCCTATTCGCGCACAGACGCGTAAGTCAAATAATAGAACCACGCGCCGTATATCGCTTTGGCGTGAAATAAAGCAATCGATGAAAAATTATTACAACTGCGAGACAGAATTCTGTGTTTTAAAGAAAGCACCAGGCCTAAACTCGAAAGAGCGCGACGAATTGGCAAAACGCTATTTTCGACCGGAAAAGCCTGCCGAATGGAACAAGAAACAGACAACCTGGCTCGATAGTTTCAATATCGAAGACGTAATGAATCAGTACGAAGAAGGCTACGAAGATTTTGAGTTTATTGGACCTGTTCCTATCGATTTCGCGGAAAAGGAGTCACAAAATCCTCTTTCGTCGGACACACTAGGAAAATGTATCGTAGACGAACTCTGTAAGTTAGATGTGAATCAGGCCTATCGAAAGGGCACAAAGCGCATTGGCATTATATTCAATTTAGACAAACACGACGAACCAGGTTCCCATTGGATATGTGCCTTTGTAGATTATCCGAAGAAAGGTGCCTATTACTTTGATTCATATGGTCTTCCGCCCCCACCTGAAGTTACACGATTCCTCGAAAAATGTAAAGAACAGGGATGTGATACCATTTTATACAATGATATACGGCACCAACGTAAAGATTCCGAGTGTGGAATGTATTGCCTCTATGTAATTATCTGCCTTCTAAAAGGTCGCTCATTTCAGGCCATCTGTACAGATATCATACGCGATGATACAATCAATGCTTTCCGTGATGTACTTTTTGCAACAGAGAAGCCCAGAAGAGAGGCACTAAACAAGGTTGTCCAAAAGTTGTGCGCGTAAGCATCGCTTAAGGCTAATATTCGCCGTTATTAATAATGAGCCAAGGCACACGAGGATATTCAATGCCCGCTAATGCGAGCTATCCGCAGCAGCCGCAGCAGGATACGCAGAAGGTCTATTTTAGTCAAACAAACTATGCTCGGATTTTACAGCCCTTGCGTGAAAACTATGAACGCAAGTTGAACAAACCCGAGCTCCCCGAGGATGTGGATAAGCGTCTTCAGAAGACCCTTCAACACTACATGACTGAAATTTACAGAGTAAATGGACCGCAGTCGTCGATTAAGACTCTAAATCAGGAGGCGTTTCGCGAAACAAATCTTAATATGGACGCGTGGCTACAGAAGCAGGTCTCTACTCCTGTTCGCGGAACGTATCAGGCAACAATGCCTCAAGACTCGCTGTACGAGAGCGTAGGAAATCGTTACGAACGCGAGCAGCAGGCCCGAGCGCCGGCACCAGCGCAGCCTGCGACGAGTGTTGATTTTTCATTACCAAAAACGGATGATGACGACGAAGATCCTCTCGATAAATATGAACGGGTACGTAAGTTACGCGAAGCCGAGAATCGTTCTGTAGCCGTGGTATTACCAAAGCAAGCGAGAAATACGATTGAAACAGGTCAATTTTCAGAACCGTCAGCGGAATCACCAGTACCTGTATTAGCCCAGCCCCAGACAAATAATCCAACTGCGCCACCTCTCCTCGCTCCTAGACCCCAGGAGTATATTATCAAGCAGGAAGATATTGTAAAGTATAAGGAAAACGAGTACAATCTTTATATTTACAGCGGCGACCGCGATTGGTTAACAAACAGAAATGAAAATCGTTACAATTTTACGCTCAACTTTAACCCCGCCTCGAACTCGAAAACGGCCACCTTTTCCCCTTCCGTCAAGGAGCGGTTTCGCAACATTGTGCGTATGGAACTCGTCAAGACAATTTTGAGCGCCGAGTCACTGGACGTATCGGTGCGTGTAGCCAATGATTTGAGCGGTACCGACACAAGTCGTATTCTAAACGTACTATCCTATCCGTACCTGATGATTCGTATTTCGGAATGGACGGGCAACGGGTATGGCACGAGCGCGAATATCGACAATACGTTTGGTCTTGTACAGTACGACCAGTTATGGAAGTCTGACGTAACAGCGGGTAACTTTGGCTATATCTCGATGACGCCGAGATATTTGAAGGCACAGCGAGTCTATCTACCGACGCCGCTCGCTACACTACAGAAGTTATCGATTCAGATTGAGAGACCCGATGGTCTGCCATTGACTACGCAACTCGATACGCTCGACATTGCCAACGTCTTTCTGGCCGCATCAACAAACACGAGTAGATACGCCGCTATTCCCGATACAGCATCCTACATCTTTCTCAAAACAAAGACGTATTTCAGTCGGTTCTTCGTATCGGAGGGTGATAGAATCCAGATTCGTGGATATGATATGGGCACGGACATCAATGTCATCGTACAGGTGGCAAACGACTTTAACAATTTTATGAATTCAACGGAAGGTCACGTAGTCGTCGGCATTGGGTACTCGGCAGATACCAGTGTACCAATTTCAGTTACCGACGGACCAAATACCGTGGGCTATGCCAACTATATCGTAATTCGTTCTCGGTTCGCTGACCCAACGACAGGTTCAACGGCACGCGACTATTTTGGCGGGTCCTCTGGTACCGAACTAACGATTAAGACACGCTTACAGACGACAAGTCCCTCAGGCGTAACAGCCCTGATGAACATGAATCGTCAATCGCATCTGGTCTTACGCTTGATAACACGCGAAATGGATGCAACATCCAATCTAAGACCCGATAATTCGTAACGACCGTCCCCGGCCATTCATTCGTATCAGCAAAAGTAAACTGATACCCGCTACATCTTATCCCGGAACAGTGCTCCCGGCCACACAATAGACTGTCGTGACTAAATTACGAATCATATAGTATGACACTTTAATACAATGTTTTTAAAAACATATGGTCTTAAACCCTAATAATTTTGCAGATATCACAAATTGCTGATTCTTTTAAGTAAAATGAATCAGACATTCTTAGCAAGACATAGTAGAGTCGGAGCCAAGATGAAGATGATGGCAATTCCGAAAGTGTTAAATAAGCCTTACGTGTTGCTCGCAATCCTAGCAGTTGTTGTAGTAGTTATCGTTGGCGTTTATTACTTCAGATCTTCGAAGACAGAGGGATTCTTTGCCTATCCTGTAAACAATGCACGCATAGACCTCGAGGATACTGGTAAACGGCGTTACAACGAATATGCGGATACGCAAGATATTGAGCGGATTGGAATCATCCCGAGAGGCGCTGCAGGTGATCCACAGATGCGGGGTGTATTGGGAACCCCGAGCTATGCACCGACAAGAACAGCGAAGAATCTGAGTGGTCTCAACTACGACGACGAATTAAAATACAGATCGCCTCCCGAGAATAGCGAACTGTTAACACGTATCAAAGCGTGCGAATCAGTAAAGACGTGGGATTGTACTGTATTAGACCAGCCTGATTTTATCAAGAATTGTGGTCTCTGTACTGCCGACGGTCAGAATCACTTGGGCGAGCCGCAGGTGGGCGGTTTATATCTAGACCCCGATGATAAACAGCAGGCTATTGACTATGCGAAAATGAATGGCACAGCACCTGTCTTCCTTCCGACGGTAGGTATCTGCAAGGGCGAGTTCGTCTTAGAGAGACCCCATTGTGATATACAGAAGGACAGAAGTGATATCAGCAGAGCACAGAGTTTCAATGACTCGGCTGCTATTGCCAAGGGCGCTTTAGTCGTCAATAGTACGAATAACACCTTCGTCTATATCGGAAATCGTGAAGGAAAAGATAAAGGATATGCGCTTGTTGCAAAGCCGGTTAAGTTTACGGCTCGTTTACGTTTTGCGGTCACACACCCAGATGAGGCTGAAATCATGGTTACAAGAGCCAAAGATGGCGCAACGATGGCGGGTGCCTATATTCCCAATACAAATGTATACATCGTCGACTTACCCAATACCAGTGAAAATGACAAATACAATATCTTGGTTCGCCACCCCGAGTATGTCGCCCACCCCTTTACACCCGATGAGCAAAAGCGTATTGATACTCTTGTGAATCCTAAACGTGCCGCCTTGGCCCGCGCGATGTACGGTCCTCTAACAAACGACTTTACTCGCGACGACCCCCGCGCTGTTGATGTAACACAGTATATCAAGGATAAGTACAAGGTCAATGATTGCGGTAAGGTTAATATAACCGTAACAAACGATGGTATGGGTGGCGACCCCACGCCAGGTATCTACAAGCAGGCGCGCCTAGTGTACAGCGACAATGGAACAGATTATGCCTACTCGTATGGCACGGAAGGTGGTGTAACCCAGGCGCAGAATACGGCGAGTTATACAACTCTCTGCCCGCCCACAACACCTCTCAAGGATGCCCAGAAGGCTGTCTGCGAAATCGACGCAAATCAGAACCCCACGGGTGCCACATACACTGGCGGAAAGAACCAGAACTATCCTGGCGGTGGCACTTCGGTCTGCGTAAACGAATCTGTAAAGAAGCGCCGCGGTATCGTAGGTGTATGGGAATCTATCGGAAATGCGCCCCGCACAGTTCCCCTAGACCTTTCAGTACTGATGGTAAACGGTATCAACATCGGCGACGAGGGCCCTGCGAAGTACGGAACAATCAAGAACAGCAAGTATTTTATGTCTCTTGTACCCCCATCCAAGATAATCGGAATCCCTGACTATCTGTTCTGGTTCTGGGCACGTAACTCCAAGTTAGATGTATGCGACTTCTCGGTTGTTGTTCCGGCCACCTTCCGTGATACCACGGTCCCTGAAGATACAGCGCTAGCGCCCACAGGCCCGCTTGTAAGCACCCCAGAGGCGGCCGCGCGTCTCCAGGCGGGTGCCTGCGAGAAGCCTGTCAATGGACAAGCGCAAGCGCCAGGCACCTATACAATGGACTGTATCAAGTCGCTTTTCTTATCCTCTGGTTGCACCAAGGACGGTAAGGCGTTCCCCAATACAAGTGCCAAGGTACAGGCTGCGATGACAGACCCTATTTCCAAGCAGAACCTGGATGTAGATACGATTAACCAGGCGATGAACGACCGCTACACGATTGCCACAACGGGTAACAACTCGGATGGCCTGCGAATGGAGCAGGATTCCTATGCGGCGGCTAATATGGACTGCTTCGGTAAGTTCGTATCGAATCCTTGCGACACAGCCTTCAAGGATACGGGTCCGCACACACCGGCCTGCCTGGACTATCTGTTTCGTAGCGCGGGCAAGGACAATGCCGCAATCGGTGCAACCTACCTTGGCCAGTACAATCGTAGCAGCGGCACGGACCGTACACCGCAGACACCGGTTATGTACTGCCAGCGCGCGGGTACATTGAGCCCAGTTGGCGCCGATGGAAAGACGAACTATGACGCCGTAACGACAGCGAACTCGTACGGGTCAGTCAACAATGTCCGTGATTTCTACAGACAAATCCACTTCGATGCCAACTACAATGGCGAGACGGTGGCCCAGAAGATTGCGCTCAATCAGTGCTATGGTGTCGGTGTAAGAGCCAAGGCGCCGACATGCAAGGGTTCTAAGGCCCGCAAGATCCGTGTACGCCCAACACTTGAGTTTGGCGATAACTGGATCCAGATTCCCCAAATCCAGGTTTTCAATATCTATGACGTTAACGTAGCCTTGCGAAAGCCTACACGCGCCACCTCCACCTGGGCCAACGGTGCCGATGGAGCCACATCAGACAAGGCGGTTGATGGTGTTGCGGCAAACCGCTCTCACCCAGGTGAATTCCACGCAGGATCGTCTGACCCCTACAATATGTACTGGGAAGTGGATCTCAAGACAACAGAAGAGATCGCCTACATCGTCTACTTCAATCGTGCGGATTGCTGCCAGCACAGATCTCGTGGTATGCGTGTACAGTTACTCGATGAGAATGACGTAGTACTGAAGGAGAAGAAGTTGACCGGCGCAATGGTAGATACTCTTGTATTCTCTAACGCGAAGCCGTCTGCCCTCTTGAGACCGAATGCCGAGATACAGTTTGTCCCTGGAATGTACAGCGGCTCTGCTCTGTCTATCACAGTTGGTTCCGAAGTACTAATCAAGACAAAACAGAATACGGAGGCTTACAAGAAGGCGGCGGCTTTTGTAGCAGTAGCAGGTAATGCGGGTCTAGCGGGGACCTTCAGTTTCAAGCACAAGTTTAGCAATGCCTATTTACGTGTCCAGGGATTCCGTATCCGTGCCGCTGTAGATGACGGTACGGCTGCCTTCAAGACAGAAACATCCTTCAAGGTCGGTGATTCTGTCGCAAGCAATCCCGGCGAAGTCTCATACGAATCAGTTTCCAGTCCAGGATCCTACTTGGCTGTCGCCGAGAATCTTGGAGTCTACACCTCACCCGCTAACATCCCAAGTCAACAGAAGATGTGCTCGTGGCGTCTTACAACATCCACTATATAAACCCGAAGTTTATAGCAAATATTTATGTGGTAAATTTTTAATTTACAACACAAACCCGTAAAAAATCATAGTGAAAGGTAGTAGTAATGGCCATCAAGCTACCGAAGCTTATTTCAAAGATACTCCCATTTGATACGGGAGTTCAGATACTGATTTTGTCAGTTGTTGTAGCCATTGTAATCGCATTCGTCTACCGCTCTTTCCATGCGAAGGAGGGTTTTGGTGTGATGTACGATACACAGACCAGATATACCGACTCCCAGCGCCCCTTGTTTAACGAGAAGATGAACAAGGAGGTACCCTATAATACTGGTCTAGAAACGGATATGTCCCGGTTTAGGGATGCTGTTAATAACGTTGATTCTGGAATCAATCGTGTAACCACAAATAACCTAGATATGTATTTTGAAAAGGACCCTCTTCCCGGTATTGTAGCAGCCGAACTAGTTTGTAGCAATGCTGCAGAGCCCTCTCAATTGCCCGCTCGTGGTAATAGTATGGTTGGATGCGGGTGGTGGTATCAGGACGATGATAACAAGACATCGATAGGTGCACGTGGTACCAGTGTCGGTCCGATTGACATCGATTTAGATAAGAAACAGCCTGGTGGTCAGTGGATTTGGGATTTAAATCTGGCACAAAAACGCGAGGATGCGAAACGGTGCCGCAAAGTTAAGTCGTGTGGACTCGCTGATTTAGTTCCAGGCAAGTGCGGATTCTGTCTATCAACAAGCATCGGTGTACCTCTCGATGTATACGGTAGACCAAAGTATCCTAAAGACGAGAGACTCGATTGTACCGAGCCACCTGTAACAAAACCTGGCAATTGCCCCCGCCCCGCCCCGCTTGCACCCGTCGTCAATGCCGATGGTACTGTCACGATACCTCCTGTTCCCCGCCAGGTCTGCGACCCAATTGGAGGTAAATTATCAATTGATTGCCTCGTTACGCTCGCGTTAGGCGCTGGCTGCCAGGAGGAGGGCGCAGTAATGAGTATTTTGCGCGGAGACACCTTGGGCTACTACAAGGGTCGCACGGATACCAATTTCAGATTCAAGAAGGCCATTGAGATGATAAAGTTGGATGCGAAAATTAATAGCAGTGGTGCCTACTTTGGTGACGGAAGTTGTGACCGCGACGAGGTACTATCTTTTTATACAAAGATAGTTGCCGCCGTCAAGAGCGGACAAACTACACGCAGTCGTGAGGCAGCCGGATTCCTAGTGAATGGAACAGATTTTGACCCTTGCGACTATGACCCGCAGCAGAATGGCCCCTTCGAACTCTATTGCCAGCAGCGCGTAGCCCGTGAAAAGGGCTGCCAGCCCGATGGTTCCGCGTTCCCCACATTGAATAACAAGGGAACCTACGATGGAATGACCTGGAGCAAGATTAACGATTATTTTACGGGTCTGCGTAACTCGATGGCCTCCAATGAACAGAATGAGCAAATTGACGCAAATAAGAAGTGCATCGGTGTTACGATTGCCCCAGTTGCGGCCGATTGCGGTGACACCAACGGGTGCGAAGTTTTATGGTACACATGGGAATATGAGTGGGATTTTCCTGAAAAGGATACGAGCACAGCGACCTTCTGGGGTCGTGAAATCAAGCCGGTTCTACCTGACTTCAACACCGGTGGCAATGATTTCAATCCTTACGGAATGTATGACAGAATGGCGATGCGTGTACGCACCCGTCTAACTAATAAGACAACAAGCCAGGGAAGAATCTGGGTCATGACGGACGACGGCGTAGCGGTTAAGGCGAACAATAAGATGGTACTCCGCACTTGGTGGGACCAGGGCCCCACGGCTTATCAGACAAATCCCTTCCAACTCATCGAGAATAAGGCAATGCCCCTTGATATGTATTTCTATGAGAACTACGGTGGTGCGACCTTCGTACCGCGTCTACAGATTGACAATGGTGCCTACCAGCCGGTTCCCGCGCAGATGTTGACAATGCGCGTACCGAGTGGATTCCCTATCGCGCGTTGGGACTTCTATATGGGCTCTCTCAAGGACAGAAATAATGTGTTGGGCTCAAACACTTATGGTAGCGTACCCTTTGGTGTAGTCGATGGTAAGAAGTGCGCTCTGTTCACGGATCAGAACTACATCCAGATTACCAACCCGATATGCGTTAGTGCGTTCAAGTCGATTACGATGATGATTTATATCCGCAGCAACCCGCCCAATCACGGTGAGTGGCCCCGTCTGTGGGAGATGAACAACTATGGGTTCAACGGTGGTTGGTGCCAGGATTCTCTGTTCGGTTGTATGAGTCCGAACAACTCAATGGGTCTTGGCTTTTACAGCAAGCAGTGGTGCTGGGCTGGGCCTGATATGTGGACGGGTGGTGGTACCAGCAATCCTGGCCGCTGGATCCACGTTGCCTGGGTGCTTGACCAGGATTATGGTGGAATGACCACGTATATCGACGGAGTTAGCATGAGCAGAAGAACAGATTACTGGCTATCCTATAACTTACAACAGGGTCGTAAGACATTCAATACATTTTATATCTTCAACTCCAGCGAGCGTTTCAATAAGGATGTGGCCGTTGCGTGGTTCCACATGTTTGACTACGTAATGGACAAGGACGATATCCAGATGGACCGTGGTCTAGGTTTTATTGATAGCAGCGTATACCCTGAAGATGTTGGTACGGGCTGGAAGAGCAGTTTCAAGACCAAGTAATAAGACAAAAACATAGAAATATCAGTTCTAATTTTAGAAATTGCGCTAAACTCAATTTCTAAAATATGGTATCAATAGGGGAATGCGACTTCTTGTTGGAGTTTTGCTACTGTTTATCATAATTTTCCTAGTAATTCTTTTACATAGACTCGGCGTAAAAGAAGGCTTTACAACAGAAAACGATTTTACGCAGTCGCAACATAATCTCTTTTACGATAGTTTCAATAAATCCGTCTTTACAAATACAGATAACCACGATGACCTAAAAACGGCAGCCGGCGCTTTCGCCACTACGGATGTCTTTGGTAACAATGCAAATAAAGCAGCAGATGTATCTGCCTATTTCGAAGACGACCCGTTTCCCGGATTAATCCAAGAAAATCGTCTCTGTGCCGCAGCACTTGACCCTAGTGCAATGCCACAACATGAACCAGGAAAAAAGAAGGGATGTGGATGGTGGTATGTAGACGATGATACAAAACAGTCCACAGGAGCCTTAGGAACTAGCGAAGAGGCTTTTGGCGTTGTTCCCCTACCAGGTGGAGGTAAATGGATGTGGGATTTACTTGCCGCCCAAAAAATGGAAGACACAAAACGCTGTCGTAAAGTAAAATCATGTGAAGTCGCTGACTTAATTCCTGGGCGCTGCGGGTTTTGTCCTGGTCTAAATCACGGTATTCCTATCAATTCGTCCAAGCAAAGTATATACCCAGAAGATCCAAATCTCAATTGCGGTTCTGAAGTTATTACGAATCCTAGTAATTGTCCTAGACCGCAGTGGCAATGGGACTGGCGCTGGAACTTGCGCAATGAAAACGGTGAACCAATAACCAGCCCTCCAACCCTCATCTGCGACCCAAATCCAAATACAGGCAAACTATCAAACGCGTGTTTACTACAATTGGCCACTGGCGCAGGATGTACAGATGGTGGTGTAATTGTACAGATACTACAAGGTGATTCTAAAATTACCGAATCGATAAAATTTCAGACAGCGATAGACTATCTCTTTGTACAGACGAATATTAAAACTCGCTTATCATATTACGGTAACGGTGTCTGCTCACGGTCTGATGCTCTAGACTATTATAGTCAAGTTGTAAAACAGAGTGTGACAGCAGCAGATTCACAGGTTCGCGCCGCTGCCGCCTATTTGGTAAACGAAACAACGAGTTACAATGAATGTCCTACCGACCCTTTAGCGAAGGGTCCATTTATGCTACATTGTTTACAACAGGTCGCACGCGAAGCAAAGTGTCAACCTGCAGGCACCGACTATCCTACAAGTGAAACTAAGGAAAAGTACGATTTTAAAAATTGGTCGCAAATTCTGACATATTTTGGTGATTTATACGAATCTACAAAATCAAATGACTTCAGTGAACAGGGTCCAGCGGTAAAGAAATGTTTAGGTATCACAGTCAAGTCGCCAAATCCAGATTGCGGTGACACAACTGGGCTCTCGACCTACGTCTACCAATGGAACTATGAGTCAAATGTACTAAACGGCGTTCCCAAGTCAATTTACTATGGTCGTATGGTAAGTCCGACGTTTCCAGAGTTTAATAATAATGGTAGTTACACTCCATTCGATATCGGCACTGACCGCATTCATATGCGAATCAAAGCAAACCTAAAACCGGATAACACGATGAAGACACGTTTCTGGGTTATGGCAGATGACGGTATCTCAATACAAGTAGACGATACATTTGTCTTACAAAAGTGGTTTGACCAGGGTCCAACAACATATGAATCATCAAATATAGCCATATCGGATGGTGGTAAGAAACGTATCGTATCTGATTGGTATAATAACTACGAAGGATACATGGTAACATACCGTCTTCTTTTAGATGGCCGATTTCAGCCAGTTCCTGCTAGCATGATACTGCAGACTCAACCAACAGGGTATCCCATCGCTCGTTGGGATTTCTATGAGGGCTATATTGACGATAGGTGTGGAACACTGAACTCCAGCGTTACAGGGTCGATTCCAATTGGTAACCTCGGTGGCCGCAAGTGTGCTCTGTTTACAGGACAAAACCACATCAAAATTGCGAATGCTATTAAGACAACGGCTTTCCGCTCAATTACCATGATGGTCTACATTAAAAGCAATCCTGGTCCATGGCCCCGTCTTTGGGAATTTAATAATAATCCCTCAGGATTTACAGGTTCATGGTGCGATGATTCACTATTCGGTTGTATGAGTCCCAGTAATAGCCAAGGCGTAGGCTTCTATTGTAAAAAAGCATGTACTGGGCCGGAACTCTGGTCAGGTGAAACGACCATGACAACAGGAAAGTGGACCCATATTGCTTGGGTTCTCGACGAAGATTTACATGGAATGACAATTTACATTGACGGCGTTAAGAAAGGCAGGTATCAAGATAGTTCCTTTTTGCTACTCGGCAATAAGATTTACCAAAATCTGTATATCTTTACAAGTGTTGAGCAATTCAATAAAGACGCTGGTGTCGCCTGGTTCCGTATCTTTGACTATACAATGTCTGCTGAGGATGTACAAACCGACTTATCAAATGGTTGGTCCACAAAGGAACTTTTTCCTAAATCGCCAAACACCGGTTTTTAGAATATTTTTATTTAAACAACTCGACAAAATGGTAAGTTGTTTAAAAGAATAAAATCAGTTTATACGCGACGTGTCTTCGCAGCCGAGTCACTCAAATCTTGCTCCAAATTTGGATGGAAGAGGAGTTCATTCGACGGCTTCTGGAAACGATAGCAGGCCAGCGGCCCGTTTTCTGTCGCGTTCAATTCGCAATCCACGGCGGCACGCTTCATTGCATCTGCCAGTGAATCGGCTAACTTGCGCTTATCCTGCGAAATCGACAGAATTGATTGGTCCGTGGTTAGACCGCCGTCTTTGATAAGCAACGTTTCGTCGACACGACGCTCCCTCTTCTGGGCCTCACCGAACTTCGAGATATATGTAAACACTTCAACGGTGCGCTCTGCGAAAGGCAACTTGGTGTGCGAGCAGATACGAATCGCGCGGCCCTTAACCTGCTCTAGACGAACATAGTTCCAGTAGGGTTCCATCAAGTGGACTTGACGTACGGATTCAAGTGAGATACCCTCGGCACCGGACTGGGTAATCATAAACAGTTGGGCAATTTCGCCCTTTACATTTGAATCTCCAAATGCCTTTTGTATTGTTTCTGCTAAAGCCGCGGGTACTTTCTTCCAGTTCGTGTTAAAGATGTTCTTCAATAAGTCACGCTTCTCTGCCTTTTCATCACCTGTATACGCGATATAGCGTTTCTTGTTTGCATTTTCAGGTAGCAGTAGTGCTGGAGACAGCACGTAGAGTCCATTAGCCTGGGGTTCCAAATCAAAATGAATATAATCTTTTTGAATTTCCAGAGCAATTGAAAAAATTCCTAAGCCTTCGAGAGTCTTGAACTGACTATAAATGAGTGCTGGTCCCTTTGCTGTATCTAAATTATTAATCATGGCCTGAAATTTCGGGCTATATCTGGGTAAATTGGCCGCATCAAAGACTTCTGGACCTTTGCTTCTCAATGCCGCCTTGGCGACCTGAATCGCCGCAAGATAAGGGTCAGCAGATACATCCACAGACGCTACTTCCTCTTTTGCTTGACCGGCCTCAACATCCTGCTCTCCCTCCCCTGTTACATCGGCGTCCGTACCGGCGGATTTTGCTTGACCTAGTTCAACTTCAGCAAGTTCATCGTCGCCAGGGCGCGGTCTGGGAATTTCATCAGGAAACACGAAATTACAGGCTGCGCGACTGAAAATTTTGAAAGTGCCTTTCTGATTTTTAACTACGTTGTCATAGCGCGCCGCGGCCGCCGCAGCAACAGGCGCAACCTTCTTCTTACCTTTACGTTCGCGCTCCTCCTGTTTAATTTCGGCATTTCGAACAATCGTATATTGCTGTAATTGACGGTCGCTCATTTCGACCTCAACCAAGGTATCACTCTCGACGCGGGCAACCAATTCAGGCTTACCGGCCTTGTAATATGATATTAATCCAGTTAAGCGAGCAATCAAGACGAGGTCGTTTGGCTTATTCAGTGTTAGCGTCTCTTTGTTAATAAATGTCTCTACAAATGGTTTTTCGATATCCGGTAAGCGCTGGTTGATGCCAAATACAATATTATTGAACGCAGGCTTCTTCAAGCGAAGCGACACTTTTAGATTGGCCTCGACACGTTTGAGCCATCCATCAAGGTCGCGTTCTCGGTTCATCTCCATTTCGGACGCAGCATCATCTTCGAAACGCACAAATCCGCGCATTTCTCCGTTTGCCGGATTGACAACCTTTCTATATCCACTGGGAACAGGTGAAATACGAACAGAGATTACACCGTCACCAGGTGTAACTTCAAAGATATCAACTTCAGGATTGCGCGCCAAAGAGGCCTTAATTGTTGCCAAGTCTAGAGATGGATTTAATGTTGCACCCGCATAGCGCATATCACCGCTCAAAATATTGGAGAGAATACCCAACTCTTGAGGATAATTGATAATTGGCGTTCCAGAGAGTGCGACAATTTTACATCCCACCGCATTACAGAGCATACGATACACTAAATAGGTGATACGATAGCGCTTGCCAGTCAGACAATACTTGGCGACATACTCGGGCTCAAGAGGTTCCTGTTTGTAGAAGCCCTCCAAGTTACTATTGTTAATATTACGTACTAAGTTGTGTACCTCATCGATGACGACGACCGCACCGTCAAACATGCGAGGATTTTTACAGGCCCACTCACGGACACGCTGTTCTGTTAAGCCGTTATAGTTAATAAAGGTAAAGCGACTTGCGACGTGTCTTTGAATCTGCTCGTTAATCTGGGCCTTATCAGTCGTACTTAGTTCCGTCCAATTCGTAGGCTTCTTCGGGTCAGGAACCCAGCCACCCTTGGTTTTGCGTATCCAGTCGATGGGTAGACCGAGTGTATCCGTAAGGAAAGTGAGTTCAGGTCCGGGTGTTTTTACAGTTGCAGGTAGAAATGTCCAGAAGTTTTCCTGCTGGAAGGCGAAGTAGCCACATTTGCTCATTTCACCGCGGTAGTTTGCGCTGAGTGAAGCAGGTGTCATAATAAAGATTTTACGATTACCGGCTCCATACAAGGCTTCAGCAGTGGCAATCGAAGTACAGGTTTTTCCTGAACCGAGACCGTGATAGACAAGAAGACCGCGGTAAGGGCTCGCGCGCTGCAGATAATCGCGTACAAAGGCCTGGTACTGGAAGGTCTTGAGTTCCTTTGTGCTTGCGGCGGCAGCCTTGGAGCAGGCTTCAGGGTCAGGGTCAGCGGATTGAGGGGGTAAGATATACTTCTTGAAAGTCTGAATCAAGAAAAACTTATACGAGCGACGATTTTCGGGGACAAAATAATCAGGTGTTATCTGTGGAGGCACGGGTCCGGCTTCGGCCGCGTCAGTCACATGTTCAAAGAGTTCTTTTAACTTAAATGAGGGTTCTTCTTCCTCACCTTCTTCTACTGCAGCACCTTCCTCTCCTTCTTCTACTGCAGCACCTTCCTCTCCTTCTTCTACTGCAGCACCTTCCTCTCCTTTTTCTACTGCAGAACCTTCCTCTTCGGCAACAGCGCCCAATGGCTCTTTGGCGGCAACTGCCCCCTCACCAAAAATAGATGGCTGAACTTTAATGATATCGGTCCGTGTTTTGGCCACCGAGGGGACAGCCGTTTTTGCCGGCTTCACGCCTTCACGAGCATCTTCACGAATGACGATACCGGCCAACTTTGCCTGTTGTTTTTGTAAAGGTGCTACTCTCTGCTCGGGTTCCGGGGGCGCACCTGTAAATAATAGCGGTACAGTCTTACTAAAATCTTCTGCTAAAGCCGCCTTTGAAGGGGCAATCTGTGAATCGACCGTAACAGTTGTTCGGACGAGAGGTTTGAATTTGGGTGGTCCCTTGGTTGCCATCCTCTCTAAATTCAACTTGCTATTTTATTGACGGCGCAAATTCCGTAAAAATTGACTTTTAATTTAAACAATATACAGTAATGTAAAATGCCCCCACCGCCACGCTACAATTGCCCAGTATGCGACTGGGCACCACAAAGAGCCTCATTGGCTAAACATATGCTCACGCATACACGGTCCGAATTAATTCCACATGCTCAAAATCGTGAAAAGATTAGTACAGAAGGCGAGCATCCAGAATTTCTCTGTAGTGAACACGTCTATGTCTTGTGCCCCACAGATAATGTAGGTTTTGAGAAGGGACAGTTACTACATAAACGGCATGAGAATTGTCAGCATATGTATAGCGAATGGCTAATCGAACCGGTTCCTGTTGCTCCTATAGAACTCGTGGTCGCGCCAGAAGTACAATCAAAACGGAGTACTCGCAAGGCGACCGAATCGAAGAAAGGTACACGCAAGGTAAAGATTGTAGAGGTTCCTGCTCCTGAAAATACAATTACCTGTGATTTGGGCGAATCTGTAAAACCGGACAAAACATGCGATTGCCATTTAGAGATTTGTCGCTTAAATGAACAAGTTCAAACCCTGATGGCCGAATTGTATACACTCCAAAAATGGCGTGATATGGTTCTTGCGACAGCACCACCGACAGGCGAAGCCGAACCAGCCCAAAAAGTCGAATCAGCCCAAAAAGTCGAATCAGCCCAAAAAGTCGAATCAGCGCCTAGACCCTCCCCAGCAAAGACCAAGAAAGCCACCGTAAAGCCTTCGAAGAAGGAGAAAGAATTAGGTATGTGGTGTACACGTTGTGAAAGTTGTAAAGATGTCGCCGAGTACGCAACAGACCTTCGGCCGTGTACTGCCTGCAAGAAACTCTGTCACTTCAATGACGACTTTCACAGTTGTTATCACTGGGATTGCGAGGTTTGTAAAAAGGCGGTGTGTCTACAGTGTAATCGTGCAGCAGGCGGTTCGAAACTCCATCCACTCTGCTCACAGGAATGCGCTAAAAAATATAAACTAACGCGTACCTAATTATTCATCTTCGCGTTGGGGTGCAGCAGAACTAATAACACCGAACTTGACTAAGGCGCGACGTGACGCCTCCTGTTCGGCAACCTTTTTGTTTCGCGCCGTCGCCTTTTCAACGACAGAGCCATCGGGCGCAAGAACACCCATCGTAAAGATACGATTGTGAAGTGGGCCCTCAACAGCGACTTCCTTATAGCGCGGAGGCTGATGGTAAGTGGCCTGGTAGTGCTTGAGCAACTGGTCCTTGTAGTTAGTATTCTGCGAAATCAACTTCGCAAAATCTACATGCGTTTCAAAGAGGCACGTAATCCACTCGAAGGCCCGCGCAAAGGCCTTACCGCGGTCCTCCTGAACAAGGTCACGATATAGAGCACCAATCCAGGCCTCTAGCATTGACCCCAGAATGCGCAGATTGCGTCTACCGTTACAGAGATCCTCTACGTGACGACTGACAATAAGCCACTTATCCATACCGATTTTTTCAGCAAGATGACCGAGCATCTTATTATTTACGAGGTTTGAGCGTAGCGAAGTCCAAAAGCCTTCGCCTTCACCAGGATAGCGAAGACACAGATATTCGGCTGTTACCGCCTGTAGAATACCATCTCCGTGATGTTCAAGTTCTTCATTATCTGCCAACTTGAGTGCCATTACACCATCAGGCCGTGGAACTACGATAACCTTTTCACCCGCATTTTGAACACTCGGCCCTTCAGGTCGGTCAACATAGGACCGATGTACAAATGCCTGTCGAAAGATTTCATATGACCGCGGCGCATCCTTGACTCCATAGGCGGTAAGGATACGTCTAATCTCGGAATCAGGTACATCTTTGTTACAGGGATTCCAGGGGTTATACAACTTTACATCATCATGCTGTTCAGTTTCGCTGATAACAAGGTCCATTTTGATACTACAAACAAAACAAAAAGGGACTTCAACTTTAATGAAAAAGTATTTTGTTTTGTTTTATTTTTTGTTTCTGTTAGTTTTAATAGTCGCGAAAACATGAGCGAGAGCAAGCGACGCCAAACCATTCTGTGGAGTCCATTCGCCCAGCGCAGACAGGACAGCGTTTACAGCCATCATCAAAGCAGGGCTCCTCGTGCTTGGCGTGACCAACTGCGGCAGCCTCTGCTGTAGGCGCACAGCCACCTGTACACGGGTGTGAATGCGTCGCCTGGCAATTGGCCCAGCATGGTGTTGCATCGTGCCAGTGGGCCTCAGCCTTACGATTCTCGCGCCACCAACTGTCGTCCTCGTCGTTAAAGTGCGCGACCAACAGATGATACTCGTCACATGCGGCAAGGCCACCAGGGTCATCAGGATTCTCGCCGAAGCCGTCGTAGTGATGTCCACCGCATCGAGGGCAGTACAGCCACGAGGTGAGGAAGTCGAGCGTGTCCTTGTCGGTGGATAGAACGACCTCGTGGACGATGCAGCCGCGGCGGGGGACGATTAGGAACTCGTATTGCTCAACAGTAGAAGACATCTTGTTCGATTGACTTATTATATTCAATCAGGAACTGATTTATTGTTTTAGTATAAAGATGACTTCAATTTTTATGAAAAATTGAACCCAGTGCCCAACTTTACTATCTATTAAAATTTTACAATGGTCACGGTCTTTAATCTCTTCCTTGAGCGAGCAAATACAGACCCGCGTCCCTTTACGTATATGGGTGTTGGTACAAATCCCTACGCCAGAACAGTTGAAGAATTGACTGATGAGTGTGACCAACTCGTACCACTCTTCCTGCGTGAGCAGCATAGGAAGGCTCAACGTATCATACATTTCGATCCGGCATTTAATTCGAATATCGATTTTATTAAGGAATACTTTACGAGGAAGTTTGCTCTTATTTACTCCGAGCCTACTTTAGACAGACCCTATCATTCATGGACGTCATCGCGGCTAGAAGTTCTTCTTTCCACCGAACCTCTATACTATAAAAATTCATGGTATCCAGAGCAGGCCGATCACGAATGGTTTCTTACTAAGTTGACCACCGCCATCATCGATACAGGCGGTCATCTAGTGTTACAGGATTTTACTGGGCGTAATCCCCTTGACATATTCAATACATTGTACAAGGCGTCGCTCCAGCCCCAGATATTCAAGCGGCGTATTCTCTTTGATATTACATACGGAGAGTCCTCCTGTCAAACAGATCTTACAGTACATAAGCCAATTTACAACAGACATGGTGATTTTATCAACTTCACTCTCTTTAGCAGCGACGAGATACATGAAAACATCGGATTTGACCAACGACTTGATGCATTAATCAAAGAATATTTTCTTACAAAATTCAGAGCCACTTTGAACCATCATCACGTAAACTACAGGCGACGAGTTAATGGAGATGATTGTCTCACAACTAGCGAATTCTACGATAAAATGGCCACCCCTTCTCTCATTATGGAGGTACTACAGGAGGAACTCAAAGAATATATTTCTATTTTCAAAAACCTGGGTCTAGTTGACAAACAAAAAGAGACTCAATTTCGCAACTTGATGGATAATTATACGACAATTAACATGTATAATTGGAATACGCAGGTGAACAACCTATTCTAAATAAAATTATCTTCCTGGTGCTGGATACACATGATAAATAATCTTGTCAAGAAATACAATATTTTTTGCGTGTTTTGCAATTTCTTCATAAAAGCGTCCATCGCCGCCCGCACCAGGCAAACTCCAGCGCCCTTTTGTATTTAGTAAATAGGGTATAATTCCACAGGGTGTACCAATATTATCGATTGCTATATATCTTCCTGCAGGTACAGTCTTTTGTATAGCGTGTAAGTACATTTTAGCAACATATAGTGTATCGATATCAGTACACATTTGGCGCAAAAAGAGAAATGCGTCATCGGCATACACATCGTCGTCGTCGGCATGTAGTATAAAGTCAGTTTTATCAAGTATAGTTTGATACTTATTGCGAATAGCATGTCCGTTAAAACCTAATGCGACGGATTCTTCAAATATATGCACGGTACATTTTGCCGACGAAAGATCTAATTCGATTGGGTGAAGTCCATCAAATACTATAGTCAACACGTCTTTTTCTAAAAGTTGCGGTAATAATGATTCTAGCATAGTATGTAAAGTAGAACGTCCGATAGTGGCAATCAATACATTAAATGTCATTGTATATAAATTTTACCAAACCCTTAAATATAATTATAATGCCTTTGCACCTGTAAAATCAATACTATCAGTATCATAATAATGTACACAAGATGCACGACTGCCTTCGAAATCGTGCGGATAATTAGTATTTTTTGTATAATAATAAATAGCGATTGAATGTCTATGAATACCCTCTGGCGTCTTTAGTGGAAAAGGGTGTCCGTGTAATGATCGATTTGTGGTGTTAAAAATAACACAACGATTAAATAATGGGGCTATTTTATATTTTGCTGTCATAGTATCTTTATCGCACATGTATAAATGTCCATTGTATTCGTCATTCCATTCTGGATTCAAATAAACAAGCAGGTTTATACGCCGATCTATCTTTCCATATTGCTTTGATTCGTATATATTAAAATCGATATGTACGTTCAAATAACCATCGCGAGTAATTTTATGAATTCCTGCGCCAACAAGAGTTTTGTCATTACGTATAATATTTTTAATTCCTGTGAGCGCTTCGATGTAATCTATAAATTCGTTAGTATGAAAGTAATCAAAGATAGCATCAAAAAAATTGCCCAAATTATTTATATATGCATATTTTTTATTTTCCCACATCAAATCGCTACACACATAGTCTGCTTTAGTAGTATTAAAATCTAGTAAAGTACGAATAGCATGATTTGCTATTTCGTCCTTTAAAAAATTATCAATTACTATGAATGAACATGGATCTTTGTACTTATATCCAGCATGTAGGGCTATTTTGGCTTCATCGCTAATAATATCCATTAGTAGTGATAATATTGTAGTATTTAAGCCGTTCAATACCTAAATTAACGTTCCAAGACTTGTCTTTATATTATAGACATAATAGTCTTTATCGCATCCAACAATTATTTGTGTTTGAACCCTCTCACCAAAATTTATTAGAATTCCAATATCAATTCCTAAAAGTTTCATATAACGCGTCAATTGACAACGCTCTTCATCGCGGAAAAATCTATTAATCTTTGTTTCCAAAATAATTGGGCATGCCGAGCGCACAATTATGTCAGCACGAACTTGACCGACGCTATGTCCTTTATAGGGAATTACAATTGGTATTTCGATGTCGTACTCGATGCGCGCAATCTGTAATTCGATACATAGAGCACGCTGATACACAGATTCACTATAACCGCGACCCAATTCCTTATATACACTATAGGCCATAGAGCGAAGTTTTTGTATAAATTGTAGTATGCCAACATCAATAGTTAGTGATGTTTCCATATAATACCTACACCGTAATGTATTTAGACCCTTACACGTACATGACTACACTGACATCCTTTTCCGTTTCCTTCAAAGCAAAATTCAAATTCTCTAGGAGACGCGGTCGTTGGTCGGCGAATTCAGGATCGTCGATAATTTCTTTTATGTATTTGATACTTTCGGCATATCGCTGCGTGTGATAACATGCAACAGCCAATTCGTCATTTATATACTTACCGTAACAGTGTTTAAACAAGAAAAGAATATATTTATTCTTAATAGTATCAAAATCCATTTTCCTAGCGTGTGATAGATATTTATACGCTAACTCATTTTTATTAATATTATTAAGATATCTGCCAAATGTAAATGAGATTTCTGCTCTATCAACGCAAATAGTATTAACCAAGTCGACCTGCTCGATAATTTTTGATAAATCAAAATTTAAGTTCATATAAAGTTCGGCAATTTTCTTATGAGATTCAAAATATTCCTCTATCCATGTATTTTTCAACTTTGTATAGAGTCTATACCACTGTATAGATTCCTTGTACATCCCCTGGTCATGATAACTCTGTGCTGTATAGAATGCACTTCTAGAGTTCAACTGGTGCGGGTCATCGTAGAGAGTTTCGAAAAATTGTCCTTGTAGAGCGAGAGCGTCTTTCAGAAATTTTTTAGGATCTTTGGCGCGCGCACCGCCGCTTCTTATTTTTATGTAAAAGTCTTTATCACTTAGATCTCCAGATTCAATATCGACGTCTTTATCTAGATACTTACAGATAGTATGCGCCACTCCCAAGAAGCGCCACTGCAGATTACTATTAAAAAGATGCGTAGATTTATAATTGAGAGTGCCGGCAGCAATCGAATTCAAATAAAACGACGATTTATGTTCTGTAATTTCAAAGTTAAAATTCCCCTCCAACATGTCATCCGCGTCGATGTGCAGAATATAATCCATCTTTTGATAGCATCGCTCAAATAAGAGAGATTTATTATGCTGGAAATGAACCCATTCATCTACATATAATTCACCAGGAATACCCTTCTCCTCGTAGAACTTCTTGATAATAGCCACAGTATCGTCAGTCGAACCGGTATCGCATATTACCCAGTAACTGATATACTTGTATGTGCTATTCAGCAAATCTAAAATGACCGGCGCCTCGTTTTTACAGACAAAACCCAAACAAAGTTTAGGTTTATACACACCGTTGACTAGAAGAGCAGGATCTAATCTATATTTAGATTTTGGTTTAATAACAGTATTTGTTTTTAAATTAATATGTATATCTGTATATTCATCTAATATTGCTGTCACTTCGCCCTCAATATAGATAAATTTATGAACACCGAAAAGAGGATCTGTAAAAAGCCCATCACGCATATCGGAACCAGTAGGTATATGAAGAATTGAATCAGATACACACTTACTGAGTGCAGATTCTGTAATGTCTATTTTTAGACTCGATATCCCGTAAAATAGTTTCATTTGACTTACATAATAAGGAAGTCTTTATATGTCAACTATTAAAAAGTTGAATAACACAAATTTAATAACTGTATACTAAGAAAATGCCCCGCAATCAGAAGAAGTCTTCTATAACTCCGTACCAAGAACCAAAGGGGGTTGCATTACAAAACCCGGTATTTAAGAGGCCCTCTATGATGGATACAGTTAAAGAGGGATTCTCTTTTGGTGTCGGTTCAAGTATCGCACGAAACGTCATAGATAGAGTGATGGGTTCCAGTTCTGTTGCACCAAGCGCTGAACCAATCCCAGAAAAGAAAAATCATACTCTTGAATTTCAACAGTGTATGGAGGATTCGGCACATAATTACACCTTATGTAAAGATTACTTACAGTGAAGAGCGTTCCATATCGCTTCTCCGACAACACCCACAGATTTTTTTCCAATCTTAAGAGCCGAGATTTCCTCTTTGCTCTTTGCCATAAGTCCTTCTAGTGAACCGCCGCACGCATCGAGTAACCCTTCGCTCATCTTGGCTCCGACACCAGGAATGGCACATAGCATACCTGCGCCGACACGTTTTAGTCCACGGTTAGCCGATTTTTGTACCGATAGAGCCTCGGTATAGGCCGCAGCAGCCACAGTCGCATCCGCATTAAGAGGCACCAGTGCGTCTACATCTTCAGTTAACATCTTTGACAACAGTTTAACAAAGGACGCAGAACCTGCAACGTCGCGGACCTGATAAACAGGAAAGCCGTGCTTGGCCTGAAGACGTAAAACAATCGTCGCTAGCAGAGTTTCGCTAACGCCGCCAGGCCATACCCGATTTAAGTCAGAAGACCATCCTGTGCCGACCTCCAATAAGTACCCGACGGCAACTCCCTGGCCTTTCAAAGACAAAAGCCTGGCCCTCTGCTCACGATAGCGCCCATCGCGGTTCGACGAGGCCAAATCGGCTAAAGATTTACGCTCTAGAACAAGATAGGGCTGTTCAGACTCCGCATTGACGAACATGATGTCACCGACGTCCAAATTCGGTGTATCGATTTTAACCACAGCGTCCTTTTTCAAATGTTCAATAAGTTCGGCCTCACGATAATCCACATGGACTAGAATGGAAGTCATCCTAGTCTATAGACATGGCCAAACTTTAACCCCCTTATTATAGAAAGAATGAATCTAACTAAAATTTTTAAGGAAGACTTATACCATGGCGAAATTGTACAAATGATATTTCAAGATTTACATAAAGAACTAAAGTTCAAGAATATACTCTGTATACGAACACCTACAACTGGCGCTTGGATTGACACTATGTTTTCCGATAATAAAGAGTTGAACGTAAGTCGTATCTTATATAAAAGCGATACTAGAAATAGTATCAATACCGCGATGAAACGATTATATAAAATCGTCGAGCATAAGGAACTCGAATCCACTATACAAAATCTGAATCAAATATTTGACTGTATATGCATAGATTCATTTCACGAATACGCTGAAAGTCTGAGTGATTTTTCAGTAGCAGCAAAATACCTGTCTAATACAGGTTGTATTATATCACACGACTGCTGCCCTCCCAAAAAAGAATATTCTAGTCCAATCTATAAATCAGGCTGGTGGTGTGGTCAGACATATATATCGTTTGTGAATTTTGCATACAATAATCCGGATTGGTATTATGCTACGATATATAATGACAATGGTGTAGGTATTATGAGTAAAACACTACAAAACCGTTTAGCAAACAATTTTGATAGAAATAAGCAGGAGCATTTGTTTACACTGCGCGCTGAAAACAATGAAAACACGTACGATTACTTTCTAGAGAACGGTAAAGATTTAATTAATTTGATTCAACGCAAAGATGCGTAGTATTTCTGTTCATAGGCTAACATAGCGTCGATAGCAACAAGCACCTTGGACCTAAATACATCTATGTTAAATGAAAATTCGCGTATCTTCTGTAAAGTACTCGCTCGTAAATAGGTCTGTATATTATTTGTCAGTTCGTCCTTCACTTTATTTATCTGTTCGCGCACAGTTTTCTCTGTAAAATAAATTCGCACATCGGTCTTTTTATTAAAAACATGATAATGTCCGTGTTTTTCACCGAAGCAGTCGAATTTTAAATATTCGATATCGTAGAGATAGAGGCCTACTGTTGAACCAAATCCTATATCTATATTTTTATGATATACAAGCATATATGCATTTTCTTGTATTTCTATTTTTAGAACATCTTTACGGATAGACATGTCTTTTACTTTTCTTATGAAAATCATGTGTGTACAAACGGCGGTCCATTTAACTCAATCTCTGGCTTTCTAACTAAATTCGGTTGGTCCAGCACAGGGTCAGGTATCGGTTGCTTATTTAGCGGAAATTCGTCGCCAGACTCACGGCGTACGTAAGTACATTCAAATATATTTGGCACACGGATGCCGTCGACTAATGTAGTGCCACAACAATTATTCGCATGTAAATGAACCAACCAATGCGTCTTTGCGAGGCGTATTGGTAAAATAGTATCACTCGGTGAATGAATTTCAATAACAAGTTGCTTAATTTTTAAAAGGTCTGTATCGGATAGACTTTTAAAGAGAGGCACCTCACCACCTTCAACGTCCATCTTCATAAAAATATTGTTATATTGTGTAAAGTATTCCTGTTAATTAGATACAGACGCCGATTCGACCGCACCGATATTCTTCTTAATGAAGTGTAAACGATTTTGAGTTCTGCGCGGACAATTTGTAGTTGTACCATCAAAAGCGACGCCGCGCAACTCGTTATATTTTTCAAGCAATTCATTTTCAAAACTAATATCCTTACCTATTCCACCAGCCAACAGTATATCGTAGTTTGAATCAATATCGCAAATAATATAGCCTCCATCGTTGTCTTTTCCCAGTCGCACTTTTTGATAAGGTGCCTCATAGACACGTAAATGTTCCATTAGATTATAAACTTATATATATAGTCTAATATAACACGAATTGCCACGATTTAGATACCATCTTCAGGCGCGGTCCGATTTCCGCCACGGCTATTAATCATGTCACGCTGGGCCGGCGTCGTGCAAACGCAGCCACCGGAGCACGAGAACGACGCGCCGCAGCACTCTGGCTTGCATTGGTTGTTCTTAAAGATGAACAGGTTGTCGGGGGCCGGACCGGTGAACTCGGGGCCCGCCATCGGCTCATTAGGGGCCGTGGCACGCCAGGCAGATACACCATTGCCAGGGTTCTTGAGCACGTTATCGTACTCGCCCATTGCCTGGTAGTTGGAACCAGCGCCCGCACCACCGAGATTGTAGTTCGCAAAGCCCTCGCTGCGCTTGCCCGCAAAACCCTCACGACTGAAGTCGCCGCCGCCATTCAGAACATAGTTGATAAAGCCCTCCTGCTCGGACGGGTAGTTCGTGTAGCCATAGATCATGAGAGCATTCGCTAAAGCGAGGAGCACGAGGCACACGACCAAAAACATTGTCGATGATTTGACAGCCATTCTACCTACTACAGGCATTTTCCAATAACCGGGACAATGTAAAACTATATGAGTTTTCTATTGCTGAAAGCCCAATATCGCTAAAATCACGCACTGCCGTTTTTCCGACCATAAATGTTCCAGATTTGGTAAAAAGTGATATTAGTTGTGAAACCGGGGGTCCCGCAACCCATTTAGGATTTTCCGCTGCGCGCCTCCACATTCCTTCCTCGAGAACCCAGTTCGCCCCTGAACCCAGCGGCCCCACAATGTGTGCTTCGGACCCGTCCAGTTTAACGATACCCACGACCTCTGTCCAACCGCTAATGTCCAAAATAGTGTCACCCACCGACACATAGCGAATCTCGGTAAAATCATCTAGGCCGCCACGTTTGATTCTGACCACCGTATTTGGATAGAATCCCGTTTCGGATTCACAGAGACCGGGTCTAGACTTGATAACAGGTGAGCCCAATGTCGTACGAACAAGAGCATCCCATTCTTGCATGTCATCGTCGTCCAACTCTTCCCAGTCAGCAAATGAGACAATACCTGTCGCGCCCTGTACAGGTATGCGCCTATTACTAGTATTGAGACAGTGAACGATAGGCGGCACAGCCCTTGTGCTCAAAATAGCACCCGAATCCTTAACAAACACGGGTCTACCGGTCTTCGTATACATAATGTGGCTTCCAGAGACAACAATACCGTCCAAGTTATAAAACTCTTCGCCGCCGCCGGTCGCAAATTGCATGGTGGCGGTCACAACTGAATTATCTTTTAATACATCTCCAACTCGTATAACCCGTATTTGTTTTACATCGCCGTTTGCGAGCGGTATAAGTGTTTCGGGTGAAAAACAGAAGGCTTCGCCAGCATCACCGAGTGCCGCCCCCGCGCCTGCCGCAGTAATAATACCGACAGTTACCAAAATGAGAGGTATCGTTGGTGCTAGTAAAAAGAATAAGAAGACGACCATAACAATCAAAATAATAATAATTGCAACACAAATATTTATCATCAATTGTATGAAATTCATTACGGATTGAACCATACTGATTCCAGCATAGATAGAGGCTGTAGCGATAGCGCTACTTTTTTGCATCGCAGACATTTGGAGCAAGAAGGTTTTGTGAAATTCGTGGATGGTCAAATTAAATCGGCGGGTAAAAATTGTAAAGATGTTGTTCAATCCGTGAAACAGATTTGAGGCCAACGTCCGTAAATTCATCGTAAATCCTATCGATTGTATTGCGGCCTCTACCATTTTATAAAACACGTCAAAGACTGGCTTCAAGGTATAGGTTAGTGCAGCCTTTGCCAATTCGGAGGTGCAAAAATTAAAATTATCAAATGCAAATTCGGAGGCTGTGCGCGGGTCTTCTGCGGGCTTGAACAGATTACCGGTGACAAGTACTTGCGGCTGACATCTGTATTTGTCCCAATTTTTGCTAATTTCCTGTATTTGAAAGCCAACCATCATGCGGGCCAGGCCTAATCCAAGCGCTAAAGAAACTACGATAGCGACCCACATTGTGGTACTCCCTATTAGTAGTGTGAGGGTTTTCTAGCGCCTCGGGACGCGTCCCAAGGCTTCAAATCGCAAACATAATTTTACGAAAGAGTGTTACCGCCCGCAGCCGCCTTGCGTGCGATGGCGAGGTCCGGCTCCTCGAACATACCCTTCGGCAACTCAACCGTCTTGGGCTCCGAAGTAGGGCCGACAGTAGGATTGCCGCTGCGAACCTTCGCATTGGACAGACGCTCACGCTTCTGGGCCTCGAAGAACTCATCCTTCTTGCTCTCGTTGTCCTTGTAGGACTTCATCAGCGTATTGAGTTGGTCCTCGGCATACTCCTGGTTCTGGATTTCAGAGGGTGCAGGGTCCCACGGGAGCCAGAAACCGACCTGACCTACGAATACATTGAAAGAGGGGTCCAACTTTTGGAGAGCCTTGGCCCTGTGCGCAGCCTCGTCGTACGTATCATATGAGCCACGAACCTTGAGACCGCGCATCGTCGTCCGGAAACTATTCAGGTTAAAAAATTCATCTTCGAGACGCTTGCGGTTCTTGAACAGGAAGGTCTCATAGTCATCCTGAACCTTGGTCTCCTTGAACTCGCGCATGTTTTCCTTGACATGGTTCTCGAGACCGACCGCAACATCCCGACTCAAATTCATGCGCGCAGTCTTAAACGCCACCGTCGCACCACTGATATCAACGACCGCAACACCACTGACATCCGTAGTCGTCTTGAGCATATCTTCGGCCTTGGACAGGGCATCCGTAACGAGGCGCATCTGTGCCATTAGGAACTCCTCAGTAGACTTAATCTTGTACTGGACCTCAAAGTCCTTAACAAAGGCATTGAACATGTAAACATCCTTGTTCGCGAGAACATTTTCCGGACTCAAGAAACTCAAGCAAACATACTTTTGGCCAGGAATCTCCTTATCTGACTCGAGATACTCTTCGCGCTCGGCAGACATTCTATGAAACGATAAACCCGAAATTGTTTTAAATGCCTTTCTTTCCCGGCGTTCAAAAAATTTCATTCACCATTAACAGAAACAAATGGACCTGTCTGTCGTTGAACTCGGTACGCGTGTTGTTAAGTATTTGTTGGAGGGTCTCGCGGTTGCCGTTGCGATGGTTGTCATCCCCCGCCGTGTCCCCACGCTGGAGGAGATCGTCTCTGTCTCCGTCGTCGCGGCGCTCGTGTTCGCCATCCTCGACCTCCTGGCCCCGTCTGTCGGCCTGACGGCGCGTCAGGGCGCTGGCTTCGGCCTGGGTGCGAAGTTGGTCGGTTTCCCCGGTGGTGCGTAAACAAAGTAGGAGCATAATGTATTAAACTATGATTAAAAGATTATAGTTTGATATAATAGGAATGGCGAGATTTACATCTCTCGGTCATATAGTTACGTTTGTAGCTGCTGGATTAGATGTCAACGGCCCAGTATTTACGGCACTAATTTTGATGAATACCACTTTATTCGATGTTGAAAAGGCAATTGGAATTTTTTATACAAAGGATTTTAATAAAGCTGCTGCATTAAAACGGGTTAATGATTATATCGATATTGCATATTTAGATGCAGTGTACAAGTATAATAAAGAACAACAAGACTTTGTGGATACGATAACTACACATATTGTATATGTTCTCTTGATTAAGACTTTGGCATATGAAACCGGTGATAAAGATATTATCCAACAGGCGAAGTTGTTCTGCTGGGATGTTTTAATGTCCAATAAATCTGTATCAATGTCACTTGGGCTGGAGAATATATCTTTAGTTGGAGGCGCACGTCCTCCTGGTGAATCAATTGAGGCTAGACGAGCCCGCCTGGCTGCAAAGCCGAGAGCACCTGCTGCACCTGCTGCACCTGCTGCACCAGTAGTACCGTCCGCAGTAAACAGGCACGCTACACAAATGAGAGAATTACAAAATAGAGAGGAAGCATCGATACAGCAACTACAGAGGTTAGCTGCCATTTCTAGAGTACATATGGCACAGCAAGCTGTACAACAACACGATGCTATTATTGAAGCAGCTTTACGGGAACCCAGTATATTGGATTATTTTACTTGGAAAACACTGGGCGTAATAGCTGCATCAGGGGCCGGGTTTGTATTTTGGCTTACAAACAACGGTGCTACAGTAGGTCCTGCTGTAGGCGTTGTCGTGCAAGCTATAAAGGGTGAGCTCAACGCACCAGATAATCAAAACGCTATAGTTATTGCGGCCATAACAGATCTTCAGACGCTATGGCTATCAGCTCGGATACAATTGCGTTCAAGTATAGTGGCAGCGGCCAGCGCCGCCGCTGATCCCACGCTTTCTTACTATCCATATTATGAAAATAGAAAACAATTAATTAGTCTTGCATTTGTGGAATTTGAGAATCAAATAGCGCGAAATATTCTTGGCCAACGTACTACACGAAACTCAGAAATGACACAAAAAATTAGAACGGAGAGCCCAAAAATTTGGGGAACGGACAAAACTCAATTGATAATTAATTTAGCAAAAAACCAAGCGGAGGCTATCTATACGAACATAGAGCGTTATCGTTCAACTACTAATTTAATAAAAGATATACAAACTAAAGCACGAACAATTGTGAGCGAAGTCAATAAGCCCAATGTATCCAAACTTGCTGCATTAGTTAAAATTGATCAAGTTAGTGTCCCAACAAAAGGTGGTGCAAGGCCAGGAAGTGGGGCGGCCAAAAAAGGCAAAGAAGAGTCTAATAACAGCGAAAACAATGCGGAAGAAGAGGAAGATCCTCTAAGCCAAGCCATTGCCAGAGCACAAAAGGCTGCGAGCGCCCTGGTAGCAGGTAAATCGGAGAAAACCGTTAACGCTCGCCATAGTGGAGATACTACTGTAAAAGCGATTAATGGAATTGTAGCACTGCTACAAGCAGTAATTGGTGGTATGAAGGCTTCGAATAATGCTTCTAGAGCTAGATTAAATGCATACAAGGGCGTTCTTCGCGAACAAAGCGAAGAGATATTAACTAAATGGGAAGAAGAAAAGGATACTTATCTAGTTGAAATCAACAGATTAATAGAGATAGAGAAGGAAAGAAATGCTAACCAAAGAGAACTAGGAATAACTCTATGTAAGGGTGTTGCTGCTGTAGCATTAGGATTTTATGGAGGAGGGTTAATCTCTCTAACTGGTATTTCATCTACTGCAGCAACAAAGATAGCATGTTTAATGGCTGTATCACTGGGAAAGAGTGCCGCAACTAATATGGGATTAAACGAAAACATGATACAGGGTTTGGGAAATATAATAGAAGAGGATGTTTCTGAAAGAATAAAACAAGATAAGAGTTCAGCAAATAAAATAAAAAAAGCACAACAGACCTTTGGTAAGAAGGAGCCAACTGTACAAGATCTGGTCGATAAAACAGGATTAAACGAGGCTGTAGTAGGACGCGTGTTAGGTCTAATGAAGAAGGGTCTTCTCTCCTTAGCTAACGACGAGGAGAAGGAAGAAGAGGCAAAGCCATCGGCAAAAGGAAAGCCGGCTGCTGCAAAGGCAGCAAGAGAGGCAAAGGCAGCCGGAGAGGAAAAGGCTACAACTAAATCGGTAGCACCATTGGTTCGTCCAAGGCGTGGTCAACAAGCAGCAGCCCCTGCGAAGCCGACTGCCGAAGAAGCGATAGCGCGGGCGCGGGCCGCAAAAGCGGCGCGCGAGAGCAAACCAAATCGAAACCAAGGTGGTTCGCGTAAGATAAGATATCGCGGTGGTAATCGCAAGACGCGCCGTACAAGCAAAACGCGCCGTAATCGCAAGGTGAATCGTGCGACACGTCGTTGGTAAATAATCTATTAATATAAATTTTACCCCATCAAATGGTTTAAAATTTAAAAATACACCTGTTCAAGCCGGAGCAGGCGTATGTAACCACGGCTTTGCATCGATAGTATCAGGCAATCCGTACATAGCCTCATCAGCAGGGTAGCCCTTAGCCCGAAGTAGAGCCTCCTGATTCGTAAATAGCCCAAGAGACTCGCGGCCATTGTAATACATTGCGCGCCCAATCTCATCTGGCGATTCCGTCTTGGGTCCAGGAGGCGCCCCCGCAATCCAGCGATACGGCGTTGCAATCGGCGACAAAAACACGTGGCACCGATGTTTACCATGGTCGCCTACCGTTTCAAGCATCAGAACTGGCGGTACATAGGTTGAGCCCAACCCTGTATAGTAGGCGTTCGGCAACCCGTTCAAATTGATAGTAAAAGAACCATCGGGTGAATCGATTTTACCCCGATTCGGAGTTCTTTCATACGCCTGGTCCGAATTCGCAAACGGCAGGCCAGAGCCGTTAAAGCCGATACCACGTGTGGGTAAATTCGGTGCGACCCATTCAATTATCTGTCTTCCCTGAAATTTACGTATATGGCCTGAAACCAGGATACGACCCTGTGTGTCGCGCCTAACTTGAGCCTCAACGCCATCACCTTGTACGCTGCGGAAGCTCATCCCTCTCTATAATCAAAATTGCTAATCTTACGCCCGCGGACCCGAATACGGATTAGAGCGAGCTGAAAAGCCCTTGGGTGTGTCCAGGAACTGCCACAACTTCTCCTTGTCATCGGCAGCGCACTGGCTTGCTGTCTCTGAACCTTCCATGGAATAGGTACCCGATAAGGCAGGTATCGTGGCCTTGGACAAACCATCAGCATCATCAGCAGCGACAGTCGAGTTGGGAACATAGACACGACCCGTACCGATGCCGGCATAATGACCCGGGACAGTTTCACATCCACGCCATGTACAGACACGCTTATAGAGTTCAGGAACCATGGTATCTACGCAAGTATCCTTGACGGGTCCCATCTTCTTTCTTAACGTCTGGCGAGCCTCTTCCTGCAACAAATTAGTGGCCTGAATCATCTTCTGGCGCCCATCGTGCTCACCCCACTGTCCCGTAACTTTGAGCGGGTACTGGAGGCAACGGGGTCTGTAGTCAGTGAAACCACGCCCATCTCCCATCCGTGCCGGAGCATCTGTGTATTTAGGGTCGATGGTTGTAAAACAATCACCAGAGCTTTGCGCAACAGGTGCGAACGATAACGTCGACATCTCTCTGCTTTCTAGATAACTTTTTAATCAGATGACGGCGCATCAATGGCGTCGAGACTCAACACATTATCCGGTCCACTATTGTTGATTATTCTACTAACTTTGCTACGTAGAACACGTACCAAGTCGCGCTTTCTCATTTCAGAGGCACCGGGAATACTATTAGCCTCGGCCATACTGCGAAGTTCCTTAATCGATAGACTGTTCAAAGGTGAATCCAGGCCCGATGCGTCCTGTTCAGCAGTCTTCTTCTTTGATTCAGTCTGAATCGGTGCGCCGGGCTGTAAGTCATCATTGACCTCTTCGAGTTGCTCTGCGACAATAGGCTCCGGTGGCGGCGCATAGTTCTCTACCGGCTTTGGCTGTGCAAACGTCTCAAACTCCGTCTCGGTATCAAGGCGCTCCGCTTCGAGGTCACCGGCGACAGATTCCGGAGGAGGCTGATAGGGCACAGAATCTACGTCAACGGGTTTAGGATACGTCGGCTCTGCTATGAATTGTGGAGCCATGTGTGGGCCGGGAAGATTGGAGACCAGCGTCTTCATTTCATAGACAACATTGTCGAGCAAGTTTACCTTCTTCTGCAGATACTGTATCTGGGTCCAGAACCAATAAACGACGCCTAGCATCAAAATTGTCACGCAGAGCGCAATGTAGAACGTCTCAGGAATGTTCATTTGACTCTGGGTCCGAGTTTTGAATTTGTAGAAGACCGCGCTCAATTAATATTTCACGAACACTGCTCAAGACGGAAATTCCGGGAATACACTTATATGTGTAGCGCAAACCCCGTGGCCCCTCAAAAGCCTCCATACAATATGGTTTCGCCTGCTCCTTCAACTTATCAGGTAACTCGCGATAGTGCGTTGATATAATGGAGGCACCCGCCTTCGCATACAATTGGTGTAAAAAGATAAGACTTGCTTCGGCGCCATCGTGGGCATTTGTAGAGTGAAAGATTTCATCCATGATGACAAACGAGGGCTGCTGCGACATGGCCAAAATGTGTTTCGCAAATTCAATTTCAGCCTCGAATAAACTCAACCGTCCAAGTGTATCGGCAGGAGCCAGCGCCGTTTCAAAATGAACTACAGGAACGAAGTCCATAGACTTGGCCCAGGCAATACCCCAAGTCTGAGCCGTCATGATGGCTAACCCAACAGACTTACATAGTGTCGACTTACCTCCACGATTCGGCCCCGTGACAAGCATATGTTGCTCCAAGTCTACGTCGTTCAGGACACGTAAGCCAGCCGCCACTCCAGGATGATAAAGCGATTTGATAGACATCTTGAACGTAGTGCCAGGCAGAGCCCGTGGAAAGCAGATACCCTTGAGTCGAGCACAGGCGATACGCAGGTCCAATTCGGCCACCCATTCGCGCAGACGCGCAAGGGCGCGCGACTCATTTAACATCATGCCGTACGCACCGAGAGCCACCGTATCTTCGTTAAATAGGACCGCATCGGCACAGGCCAATCCCTCTTTGTCATCGAGAGCATTCGCCAAATCACGAGCAGACTTGACGTACTGTAGCAATTTAGAACCACGCTCACGAATATCGGCGGCCACAGCACGTAAATGGAGGGCAGCCTGAATCTGCGTCCAAATATTGGAGACGAAGACACCTACGCTCATTAATAGATAGGCGTATTTCGCCAGATGTGACACGGGGGAAGATTCATCGCCCAGTGGCATTTTAGGTACACTGGATAACATCATCTTTTGTAACAATGAAATATACTCGGCTACAGGAATGGTGATTCCGAATACACTGCGAATAAGTATATATGGCAACACAACAACGATAACAGGCGTTAGTAGAGCGAAAGCCGGCGTAAAAATGGTTTTCCACAAGAGCATAATTTCGATAAGCGGTCCCCACGCATTTAGAAAGGAACCCCATGCCCCAGGCTTCCAATAGACTTGCTCCACCGTTTCGGTAATACGCTTATCCACAGTCTTGGCCACAATTATTTCATTTACGGCCGATTCCGAAGCAGCAATTGAGTCCAGCCCAGAAGTCACCGTTTTCTCAAGAGTCAAGTCTCCGCGCAGCCGTTTGCGTATCGCCAGAATAGGATTTTGTATACTAGCCATGGATTCCACTGTATCGACAGGCAGCGTAAATCGTTTTAAAGCATATTCACGGCCCGCCTGTGTTTTCAAATTCAAAAATGAGACCGCCCCGCTAAGATCCAAGTCGGAATGTACGAATTTACCGACAATCATACCGGCCATCCTTAATGTTACCTTGTCTCAAAAAAATGAAGTGTATCCGCACCCATTCTGTTAAATAAAAAGCCGCGGATAAAATGAATACACAAAAAACTGTATCAAAACAAGACCGCATGCTACCAGTCCAAGTGGCTGCGGTTCTGCGTATCCGGGAAAACACTGGCATCGAGTGCCCCGAGGACATTTTGAGACGTATTGACAGTTTGAAGATTGGTAAGGGACAATACCAGTACAAGTCGGGCATCCCGACATCCAATTCAGGAAATGCTCTTAATACAATGTCAAACGGATGGCGTGGCCAGCGAGGATTTCGCCAGCAGCCCCCCGTAGCAGCAGGCGGAGGTTGGTCAATTCGTCGCGCCCCCAGTGAAAACTCGCTACACCGCGAAGAGGATTCACCGAGACGCTACAGGTCACCGCAAACACCTGCCAGTGAATCAAGTCCTAGCGCATCACCGTATCCACAGGGTGGACGCTATGTCAGCGCAATCGTATCAGAAAAGAAGGTGGAGGACCGTATTATTGGCCATATTCGAGCCAAACTGAATAAGTTCAGTCCCAACAATTACGATGGCGTCAAGTCATTTCTTGAGCAAATCATGAGCAGTGGCGAAACCGAGTTTCTATCGGAATTCATGGACCTTCTCTTCACCAAGGCCGCGTCAGAGGAGAATTTCTGTGAACTCTATGCCCGACTCCTATCAGAACTAACAGAGCGATTTCCGTTTCTCAAGATTGAAATTAGCACCATCTATTCGAATTTCATTCTGATTTTCAAGGAGGCACGGGATGTACCGGACCAGGGTTCGGCTGATTACACAAAGTTTCTCGAGGCACAGGGGCGCAAGAAGTTTCGCTTGGGATACAGCCACTTTCTTGCCGAAATTTACAACAAGAATCTACTAGCCCAAGATGCGATTGAAATTGTCGTCGCCGCCATCATGGATTCTCTACACAAATTGGAACACGACGAAACAAATACGCTCTTGGTTGAAGAGTATCTCGTCAGTCTTTATAAAATTGTAACTACGCTGACATGTGTGAAGTCAGCACCAGTACCACCCTACATTGTAAATCTGGTAGATACGCTGAAGACTATTAAGGGAAAACCGAAGACAGATACGCCAGGCTATACAGTCAAGTCGCGATTCAAGGTAATGGATATTATTGACGCCATTCCGAATTAATTATTATAAACCCGGTGATTGAGGTGTTGTTTGTAAAATACACCTAAATATAGATGGCTATATTTTTGCTGATAGTTTTACTTTTAATATTATTAGTACCCTATAAAAATTTCGAATCATTTGATAATTCCAAGGCTGATTATCCTTGTAGGGTATTTCTATCCGATTCCGAATTTCTTAAACATATGATACCTCATCATCAAATGGCAATTGATATTAGTATTCAACATATTAAAAATACAAAAAATGATATTATAATGAAAGTTTTAAGAGAACTTATATGGACACAAGAATATGAAATACTTATGATGATGGAAGAATTAAGTAATAAAACAGAAAATATATCAAAAATAACTAATAATCAACCGTTTATTCCGACTACCACCCCATTTATCTATCCAAATGTAGTTGGTCTTTCAAATACCTATTGTGACCCTAGTTATTTTAACTCAACTATGCATAATCATCGTACTCATGATACTATGATTGTAACTGATAAACAATATATAAATCATATGATACCCCATCATCTTGTTGCAGTTGATATGTGTAAAATACTTTTGCAACATACTAAAAGTGATTTTCTTATTTATCTGGCGTATCGTATGATAAGAGGACAGGAATCCGAAATAATTTTACTTAACGATTTATTACAAAGCCCTTTTATAACATAACTTATATATTTATAGTTCATTAGACTGACTGTAAAAAGGTAGTCGATATCAAAATTATTTAGACCAAATTAATAATTTTTTTAGTCTAAATCCAATACAAAATACCACAGTTTGTCCCAGTAGTAGAATTGCTAAAAAAATGAAGCCTCGCAAGAGCCTTCATTAAATAATAAAATAGAAGAATAGAATGCCCCGTAAGCAGCCAGATTCTGATAAGTCTCCCCGCTCCAAGAAGCAGCATCGTCCCCAGGATGACGACGATGACGAAAGTCTTGACAGTAAGGGCAATATTCGTAATCTGATTGATTATGATTACGAAGAAGAGGAAGAGAAGCGCCCACAGCGTAAGGCGGCAGTTAAGGCGCGTCAGCGTATCCGTCGCGCCTCTATGTCCTCTTCTGAATCATCCGAGGAATCTCTAGTACCTCTTAAGACCAAGTCAAAGGCCAAGCCGAAGCGCAAGGCCAAGAAGATTGAATCCGAGGACGAGGAGGAATCTGAAGAGGAGGAGCCACCGCGCCGTCGTAAGGCCAAGAAGGTCGAAGAGGAAGAGGAGGAAGAGGAGAAGCCCCAGCGGCGTCAGCGTAAGGCCAAGAAGGTTGAGAGCAGCGAAGAGGAGGAGGAGGAAGAGCAACCGCGGTTCCGTCGCCGAGGTCGCAAGGTTGAGGAAGAAGAGGAAGAAGAGGAAGAGGAAGACGATGAAGACGAGGAGGACGAAGAAGAGTATGAGGACGATGAAGAAGACGAGAGCGCATCTGCCCGTATCGGTCTAATGATTAGCAGTTTCGGCGGTCCTGACCCGAATAAGCCTCGCAAGCACAAGATGAAGGACCAGCCGTCGATTGTCAAGAAGTTCGTCAAACTCATTCAGAAGGAGGCTGAAAATGAGGAGCAGGGACTTCAGAATATTGACAATGACATCACGTATTTCAAGCGTCTGCCTGAAAACCGCCAGAACCTTCTGATTGAGAAGATGGAGCGCAAGTTCTCCGTAGATGAGACGCAGGTACCACTCAAGTTCAAGATTCTCGAGAAGCAGGTCCCGCCCGCAGTCGAGAAGGTTGCGCTGTCAAAGTACAACTCATTGATGAACCTTGATACTTCTACTACGGAGTATTACAAGTGCCATCACTGGATTGAGGGCTATTCCAACATCCCGCTAGGTGTATACAAGGACCTCCCTGTAAGGCTAGAGGACGGACCTGAAGTCTGTGCCGCCTTTGTAACGAAGGTGCGTGAGAACATGGACACGGCCATCTTTGGCCACGATGAGGCGAAGCTACAGATTCTTCAGTTTGTCAGCAGTTGGATTGCGAACCCGAAGGGTGCCGGCAATGTCCTATCTATCCACGGCCCGATGGGCGTAGGCAAGACCACACTGGTCAAGGAGGGCGTAGCGAAGGCTCTCGGTCGTCCGTTCCATTTCATCTCGCTGGGTGGTGCAACGGACGCCTCCTTTCTCGATGGTCATTCCTACACCTACGAGGGCTCAACCTGGGGCCGCATCGTTGATATCCTGATGAAGGCGCAGGTGATGAATCCTATCATCTACTTCGATGAGTTGGACAAGATTAGCGATACACCGAAGGGTGAGGAAATCATGAATCTGCTCATCCACATTACGGATGCTTCACAGAATGACAAGTTTCAGGACAAGTACTATACGGGTATCGACCTAGATCTCAGCCGCTGTCTCTTCATCTTCAGCCACAATAACCACGAGCGGGTAAACCCGATTCTGCGCGACCGCATGTACAACATCCGTGTCGACGGGTTCAACACGAAGGAGAAACTTGTTATTGCGGAGACGCATCTGTTGCCCTTTGCGTTCAAGGACGTCGGTCTTCACGAGAAGATTTCGATTAGTAAGGAGGTCATCCAGCATATCATTGAGACCAATACCGGTGAAGAGAAGGGTGTGCGTGAACTCAAGCGCTGTATTCAGACTATCGCATCCAAGTTGAATCTGCTTCGTTTCTACAACAATCCCAAGCAGGTTCCGTTTGCGATTCCGAACTTTGCTCTACCCTTTACTCTGAAGAAGGAGCACATTGAACTCTTTCTCAAGAAGAAGGACCATATCGACCAGAGCATTGCGCATCTGTACACGTAAAAATTTAAAAATAAATAATACCCTTATTTTTTAGTATTATTTACTCACGATGCTTCCTAATCGGATACCGGTGCGCGTTGTAGACTGTATAGAGACCACCGCCCTCTGCCTCACAGGAGTAGGAATGATAGAAGCCGTGCTTAATATACCAGCGCGCCACCGCATCGTTCGCGGGAGTAAGATAGATATTCTGACGATTTTCAAATGCCAGATACAAAATCTCCTTCAAAAGGCGGGAGCCGAGACCGAAGGACTGAAAATCCTCATCGATGCCAATGTAGGCCAACTGACGACCCTTTACAAGAGCAAACCCTACGAGTTGCTTGCTCTTGTAGATACCGAGACTGAGCCTAGGGCTCCGGTTGTGCCAAGCCTCGGTGAACTTGGTGTATTCATCCTCTACAAAGAGAGGCCTGAACACCTCACGCAGAGAACGAGCGTCAAGGCAACTCAACTGACGAATTGTGAAGGCCATTTTCTTAGATGGGACTTATCAACTGCCAGGCCAACTGGCTTCAATTTTTTAAAACGTAGGCATGCCGACCTTTAACTCCTGTAGAGTTGACTTGTCGATACCAATTGAATTTAGAAATCCGCCAACCATCTGCCCCATCGAAGAGGGTGGCGCAACAGGCTCATCACCGCCCTTCAGACCCATCTCTTTCATTGTAGACGTTAAGTCAGAAGAGACCATGTTCACGAGGGAACCGCCATGCATAACACCGCTCGCCACTAGCCAACTAACAAAACCGCCGACCAGAGCACCACTCGTAAAGAGTTGTACCATCTCCATGCGCTCGGGTAACTTGGCTGCCGTCGCACTCGTATATCCAGCACCAACAACAACCGCTATAACACCAATCACTAAAGCACTGACAACAATCGTAAGGGTCGAGTTCATCTGTAATAGAAGGTTCTCTTAAAATAAGCGCGTTTTTACTCAATCCAGAATTTCATCAACGACCAGGGCAGATTCGGAAGCCTTTGCGACCTCAGCACCGGGTGCTTCAAGGTTGGTTACGGACAAATCTGCGGTCAGGGGCTGGGCACTCTCCTCGCGTATCTCAAGATGGGGCTCGGAGTCATCTTTGGGTACATACTTGTAAGAGGCAACCTGGTCGGAATTCTCATCAAATACATTGTCGTAATTGCTAAAATGGACGGCCTGCTCGGTGTCGATAACAACCTCTTCAGGTGCCTTTTCTGGTTCTGGTACCGGTGCAGGGATTACAGTTGAAACTGCTTCAGCAACTGATTTTGGACTTACAGTTACAGATTTAGTCTCTTCGACAGGGGCAACCGGTTTCGGCTCTTCGATAGGAGCAACTGGCTTGGGTTCCTCGACCGCCTTCGGCTGCTCGACAGGAGCAACCGCCTTCGGCTGCTCAAAAGCCCCACCAACAGGCTTTGGTTCCTCGCCCCTTTCAATGATAGGTTCGGCAGAAAGAACATCGTCGGAAAGATACTCGTTCAGAATATTCTTGATGGGCAACAGACTGCGCACGGCGCTAGAAATCGCATCGGCGCAAAGAGCCTCGGCTTGTAGAATATTCTTCTGCATCTCGATAGGCTGGACTGTGTCAAGAAACAGGAAAGGCGTCTTCCAGAAGGAACGGGCACACTCGGAAAAGATACGGTGGAGGAAATGGTCCAACTTCGGCAGCGTAATCTGTAACTTCTTGTGCTTAGATGATACGCGAATCGCAATTAGAACCTTCGTGTGCGCGATAAAAACGGCCGCCATAAGTTCCTCAAGGTAGTCGCAACGGCAATTATCGAGTAACTTATTTACGTTGGTGTCAATTGTGTCCTGGTTCCACTTCGGAACCTCTGCGCACTTCTCCTGAAAGACGACCATGGCACGCTGGCGTCCACCCAGAGTAGAATCGTTCCAGACGTTACGGAAATGGGAAATCATGTATGGTGTGACCCACGTAGAGAGTTGCTTCATATACTCGGTACGAGCCTCCGAATAAGTAGTAACAGAATCCATTGTTTGTAAGTGTTTAGTTTATCCTTAACTCGTTTCTCCGCAGACTGCGTGAAGCCAGAGAGAGCGGCTACTCGCTCCGCCGGGGCGGTTCCACTGTGATAATACGCGTAGTGCTAATGAATTTGATGCCATTTTAGAGCGTAGAAAGATACGTGGGTCGGCACCCTGCTTTCTCAATGTCTGAATCGATTCGCACGCCCACTTTCCATATTCGTCGCTTGTTGTATCATCGGGCTTCTTTGACCATATATCATTAATAGTATCAATACCAATACCAACTTTATAGCCACCGACATGTGCTTTCCATACAACGAGCGCCTGATGAATGGCTATACGAACGTTGCCACATGATTCAATAGCAATACGTTCAGCATCCTCCATCGAAACGGTATGATTCGTTCTGCGCAGTAGTTCATAGCGAATTTCTAGAACGGAGGGTGAATCCACTGTACAGAGCAGAGAGCGAGACAGAATCGGCTCGGACAAAGCGCCACTTTCGCGAACTTCAAAGATAAACCGTGTTGAGCCAGAGGCCGTTTCTAACAGTCGCCGTAAAAATGCCTGGGTATCCGCCGTAAGCGAATCAGCATGTTCAAGTATAATCCAACGATGGTTTCCGCGTCCATCAATGCCGCCACGAGCAAAGGAGCGAATTGCATCACGTACATCACGTAAGCCAGAATCAGCAATACAATTATGGGTTAGAACGCAATAACCCTTGTTTAAAAGGGCGCACCGAACAAACGTTGTCTTACCAACACCACTGGGACCACAGATGACAAGATGAGGGCACGACTTATTTACTATTTTTTGTTCAAGTGAAGTCCACATATCCGTATTACCCACGATATCACCAACTTTTCTGGGTGTATTTGGATCGAGAAGGGCGGAGTCCATTACAGAGCATAGATGCGCGGGGTTTAAATCGTTCAATTATACTAACCGATTTATACAATAAAGTGCATCTAATACACCTGTACGCTTTGCGCCGTATCATAGCGCACCTGCTTTTTCGCAACCTTCTCGGCCGTAGAGTGGAGCGGGATAACGTAAGGATTCGTCTCCAGACCGGAGACGACCGCCGGCTCCATACGCTCGGAACTGACGTCCAACTTGAGAACCGCGCGAGGACGGAGCATACCAATCGACTCTTCTGACGGTGGTGCACCACGAACACGGTCTACAATAGGCGACCGGTCGTTAATGTAGTCAGACTCAATCTTGTTGAACTTCATGTTGATATAGTCCTCGCCATTGAAAAGGGCAATGTTGCCAGACGGCTTGCGCCCCACAGCAACATTTTCTCTCTGGGCGTAGTGACGCATATTCTTCTCGGCCGTCTCCGAACGAGGCGCCTTCGCATTTGCCGTACCAGCAGAGCCCGTGTAGGCCGACTTGGCTGAAATAGCCGCTTTCTGTGTCTGGCGGGCACCATCCTGGTAGGGATTGACGATTTGCTTCTTATCCTCCGCATAGCCGCTGCCAGTGTAAGCAGAGTTCGCGGAAATCGCGGCCTTCTGTGTTTTACGAGCACCATCCTGGAAAGGATTGACGATGCCCTTGGGATAATTCGGATCCGAGTTACCATAGTACTCGGATTTAGCGGATAGTTCTTCGCGGTCAGTGACACGTGCAATATCTGTGTAGGGAATGTACGGTGCGTCAGGGCTATCCGCAGTGCCAAAGTTGCGCGTCGTGTCAAAGTTATCGATAGTATTGCGCTGGGTTACCTTTGCGATATCAATGAACGGCGTATACGGTGCATCAGGGCTATCGGCTGTGGCTGCGTTACGATTGTAATCAACATTATCCGTCGTGTTTCGCTGGGTGACACGAGCAATATCTTCTGGGTCATACGTGGTCAACTTCTGGGGCTGATTGGGTGCGGCGATACCAAGATAGTCGTTGTCAACAGTTGTTTCCTTAATTGTAGTACGCGCCACATCATCTGGGTCATATATAGTCATTTTCATGATGCCACCACCCACATTCATGTAACCAGCCTGGTTTGGATTACCCAACATCTCATCCTTGCGGGTCTGGCGAGGCCCATCCTGCTGGGGCAACGCAACCTGACCAGTTTCAGCGGGCTTCATGTTCAGTGTCTGACCGCGCTCACCAGTATAAAATCTCTCATTGGGTCGTATTTCGATAGCCGCCTTGCCGTAATCGTTTTGGTCAGAATCGGTATTCTTGTCAAAGTAGTTTGTCGCATCGGCGTTACGGAAACCCCACGAGCCAGCCTGCTTAACCATAGGCGCGCGAGTAGAGGGCACCGTATAGGTTGCGCTGAAATCAGCCGACTTTGCGGAGCCACTGTATTCCTGTGTTGTTTCAGGACGTGTTGTCTCGCGTAAGACCTGTACTGGCCGTTCCGTTGCCTTCAGATTTGCACCTGTCGTGGTAAAATTGCGCTCACCCTTCTCGTTGATGTAGAACTTATCGGGTAAATTCTTGCGAACTTCGCCAAGTTTACCTCTGTTTGTAACGAAGTGAGCACCAGGTACGACGACACCCTCATAGGTCTGCTTGGGGTTATTGGCGGTACGGATTTCATCCGTTGAGCGGGGTCTCGCATAGTCTAAGGAGTCAGCCTGTTGGTAGCCACCGCTGGGGAAACTCGTAAATCCTTGTCCAAGACCCTTACCTACGCGAACCTGCTCGAACGGGCGCTCGCCGGCTCTGTTTGTGGGGGCAACGACACGCTCCTGCATATAGTCAGTCGCAATTTCAGAACCAAACGGAACTCCTGTTGGTGATTTCATTGACTCAAACATGGGTCCCTGCTCGCGCTTCTGCTGTTGAAAAGCGCCGCCACCCGTATAGGTATCGAGTACATTGCGATTTGCTGTATCCGTCATGTTCTGTTTCGGGCTACCGCGAAAGAATGGAACCATATTTGCGTGGGTAAATTCTTCAGGCTTCATCGTAAGGCCTGTAAGTTGGCTTACGACAGCGCCCTTGGTCAAAACAGGCGTAGACTCCTGCCCGTTAGTATTAAGGTATACGGAAGAGGTCACCGCCTCCGTTTTTACAGCAGGAACGGGAAATCCCAAGTAACCACCCTGTTTACCTGGGACGGGTTCGCTGGGAATTCGTTCCTTTGCAGGAAATGTGTACATCTGGTCCAACTTGTTGCTTGAATTGGAGCGTAATCCTACCGGCGCCTCGTACCGAAGTGGCGGCTGCTGTACAGCCACTCCAGGAACGATTGATGCGTACGATGTATAATTATTTGTAAGAGCAGGGGCCGCTTCAAAGCCCTCTTTCTTCTTATCTTTGTCTGATAATGCATAGCCTAGTCCAAGCATACCTAAAAAAGTGGCAGCCTCCATGCTCTCTCCTGACGGTCCCATAGTTATTTTTAAATGAATTTGTTAAAAATAACTAAGTCTGAAATCGGCACGTCTACGCAGTTGTCTTAAGAACGGGTCCGGGTAATACTCTACCTGTGGCGTTCGTTGTAGGCATGGTGTTCGTATTATAAATTCCCTGTGCGTAGTCGCCGCGCTGCCAGGCCACTGAAGGGGGGCCCGTTGGTACAGGGAAGGGTACAGCGCTAATAGCAGGCGCTTCGGGCCATGCGATATCACGTGTATCCAGTAACATCGAATCGTTCATGTTTGCAAATCCGGAAGCAGACTTGTATGAATTCTGGGGTAACACACGAGCCGGGACCTCACTGATACTCAGAGAGGCGGCATTGGTTACAGTTGTTCCGTAAGCACCGGGTACGTCAACAACAGAGGGGCTCAAGTGGAGTGGTGCAGGTAAAGCAGGCGCCGTTGAAAGAGGTGTAGGAATACAGGGGCGGTGCGCATCCTTGTGCAGAATACGACCAGGGACGAACCAGTCAAATGGCATCATCACATTTTCTTGCGGGTTTTGGCACAACCACTCAAAGCGATTCCAGCCTGTTGAGCGACCTGTGCACGGTGGGTCGTTCAGACGTGTATGTGTTTGCGGAAAAGACGCCTCCTTCGCGACACGCTTCGACGCCGCATTCATACGGTTATTGCCTGGCGTGTACTGTCCACAGACTTCGCGCACGGGACCACGGTTAATATTAAAAAGATCCGATTCAACATCTGTCTTGATATAGGTGTCGACCTGCGCGTTGCCCCACTTTTGGGCACGGACCGTCGGCTCCGGAGCAAACGTCGCGTTACAATATCCATTCGGGGCCTCCAATATATAACGTCCAGGACCAGTGGTCATTCTGGTGTCATCGGTAATGTGGCAGTCATCGGCACGGTTTCTGGTCCAATTACGTGTAGTTGGGTTCGCCATCTCTATTCTATGAGATACCTATTTTACAATATCAATTTCTAGACAAAGAATGTTTAGAAATAGGTATATTTTATTAAATCTAAAAGCGGCTGATTTCGCACGTCTCCTGGCCATACGGCCGGGGAACCGGTGTACCAGGATAGGACCACGTCTGGCACGTTGGTAGGTGACGCAGGCTGGTATCAGTATTTCTGACTTCGCCCGTCGTCTTGTCCTTAAAGACGATGTTTGCCGGGCTCGGGGGGCACTCCTGTCCACCAAGCGGGCAGGACGGGACATACTGCTTCGCATTGCACTTGGAATTGGGGCGCGTGATACCACGTAAATCAGACTCGACATCGATTAGGTTACCCTTGGTGTGTGATACCTCAGATCCACCAACCATGCCTAGGGCATTTCTACACTTATTAGGGTTTTCCCACTTCTGGGGAATCAATACATACGAATACGCATCAGCAGACTGCTGGTCGCGAACGTTACCGCCCTCCGTCGCGCCAATGCGAGTCCAGTTTAGGGTCCACATAGGGCTTTCCACTCCTGTCGGTTGTGTTTGGCTCATCTCTGGCTAGTAGCATGATTTTTCTTTTATACAAAAAGACAAATCAGTAAAATATAAGTTGTAATATTTAGCAGTTCAAATCGCGAACATACTGTCTGCTGGGGATACCGCCATGAATCCATCCAGAGGCAGCGACCTCGGGGACAAGGTTACGAGGATTCTGAACATTCGCCTGTAAATGAGGAATCAGGGGAGTAAACTGACTCTCAAAGAAGGTTTCCGTGACAGTGCCACACTCTCTGCCTGTTCTTACGAACTCTGACTGCTGTAGGCGAGACTCGAGTTCCTGATTTCCGCGCCCACGTCCCATAAAAGGAACAGTCGCAAAAGGCCGGGACTGTACGCGTAAGGGGCAGCGCGAACGGCCTTCTAGGGTGGGATTGTTGCGCATAACGCTATCAGAGTCAATATCGGCCTGGTCGATACCATACCCTTCAGCGGCAATTACTGTCGGATTCGCCAAAGCCTGGGGCACAGTGGTCGCACGATTGGGTACAAGATTTGTCACTGCATAACGGCCGGGGCCTACAGACTCGCGGTACTCGTGGTTGTAAGAGCACACGTCATCGCGCTCACGCGTAAATCCATTTATTTTGAATTCGGTAGCAGTAGCCATCCTGTTGCTTCTAAAGAAGATTACTTTTATCGTCCGAGGAATACATACTGCGAACCACCTGAACCATCCGTTGTACAGGCCTCCATATTGCCCTCTTTACACGTCTTGCCGGGAACACGATAGAGCCAATTCTGATAACTTTCGCGGTCATTTGGTATGCTTGTAGACGGCATCGTATAGAATTCCCTCTGACCCTGATTTCTGTTCCATACATCACCAGGGTCTCCGTAGACCTTTGTCTGAAACTGTTTTTCAAGAACCTCTTTTACCGGAGCACTTGCTGCAAACTTGGCGGGGGGCTTTGTCGGATAATCGGCAACTTCGTTGATGAGGACATTCATAAATGGATTCGGTGCATTCGGCTCTGTGCGCTGGCTTGTGCCAATGATATCTTCAAGAACTTTACCAGAGGCAGCGGTACCTTCGATATCTGCGAACCCTTCTTTAAAAGTTGGTCTATCCATCATAGCATTGGGAAAGGCCCCTTGGCGAAGTGTCCCCTGATTTTTCATACCGTAATAGAGTGAAACCGCTAGAACGATTCCAAGCACCGGGATTCCTAGATAAAATGCGCGCTGCGTGATAAGCGCAAGCAGCAGACCTAAATATACGGAAAATCGGGTCAAACTATTCAATGCGGTTGTAGAACAGACCTTTGCCTTCTCGCTAAAGGGGAAAAAGTCAATCGCATCGGCAATGAGCACCTGCGGATTCTCAATCCAAAACGACGGACATTGATTTATTTCAGCCATTAGCTAATACCTATTGTCAGAGCCGTTTTAAGTTTTAGAAAAGTAAACATACTAAATACAAAATATGTAATTAGTATTTTAAATTAAATGGACTGGACTTACATTATTAGAATATATCACTCTAATCCCACAAACTTACGTCCAATCTTACTGGTTATAAACATACCGCATCCGGAAGCAATCTGGGCATAAAATATAGGGGTCTTTTTAGTACAACACACTAAATAAAATGATAATCCAAAAAATAACAATGAAAAAAGCCAAAATAAATTTGTATAGATATCCATTCTATATATATATAATGGACATAGATATAAACAAGCAAAACTTACTTCTTCGCATTCTTCTTGGCCTCCATCTTCTTACGAAGGCGTTCTTGTACGATACGCCGACGCTCTGACTCGGTCCCTGGACCTGTATTACCGCCAAATCCTTCTCCTCCCTTGAGTGCGGCGCCCAACTGTTCAAATACCTGCTTAAACATCGGGTTGTTCTGGAATTCACCCATCAGTTCCTCTGCCTCCTTAATCAAGTCTTCACGTCTGACTTCACCGTTCTTTAGTTTATCCTGGATGCGATTTGCTATCTTCTTTGCACCAGACATCAGGAGTTCGGGCTTTTGTGTAAATACGGTCTGAAGATACTCGAAAATTTTACCAGTATCATTCGATTCAAGCATATCAGCGGGGATGCCAAAATCTTCGGGATTAAAATCTCTGGCCATCTCTTCGGCAATCTTCGCGATATGACCCTTGAAAAGACGCTCTGGAATGGGTGGTATTTCACCACTGACACCGAACTTGGCCTTCATATTCTCGGCGGCCTCCTTCATTCCATCAAAAAAGCCACTAAAAGACTGCTTGGAGAACTGGTCACCGAGGTCCTTAAACATCTTCTTCAGGTCACCCTCTGCACCGCTGATATCAAACATAGATGTAAAGTCGGGCTCTTCGACAGTATTACGCTGTGACTGCTGTTGCTGCTCATATGAGGCCAGTAGCACGAGCGAACTGAGATAGTCCCAAATCGCCTTCTGTGTCGACTTGCCGGCCTCGTCCCACAACTTCTTTGTTAGCACGACACCAGGAGCAATGAGAACACCCTGTTTCGTAAAGATAGAGGCATCGCGAACAGCAATCTGATGAAGAACAGGTGCGACAGTCTTTGAAAAATCAGCAAACGATTTCTTCATAGCCAAATCAGTGGCCTTTTCCAACTCCGGAAATGTTAGACCCATCTCCGCCAAATACTGACCGTAGACTTGCTTGAAGGTAGGGCGCTCCGATGCCATTTCCTTTGACTCGGGAAATAGAAATGTATTTTAGACGCAATTTACGCCTTATCGACGGGAACTTTCTCGGCCAACACAATGAGAACCTTACAATAGTCCCAAACGTGATTCTTATTTGTATCGGTCATCGTCTTCCAATGCTTGTCGAAGATCCAAAAGGCGAAGGCCATCTCCGAAAACTTTTCGTGCATAATTTCGTGAGCCCGCCTTACTAGATACTCGTCATTGCGACTCAGGATCGGCTCACGAAACTCTTTGTGAACGGTCTCCATAAAGGTCGCATGAATCAGTTTAGGATTCATCTTCTTAAGAACTTTAAGGGTCTCCGTAGCCGTTTTGATGTCCTTCTCCTCGGGATACGTCTCGGACATCTCCTCAAAGAATGCTAGCAACTGATTATTGAATGCTGATAACACGGACATACTTATAATTTTTATTGAAAGCATTTTGAGAGGCTTTACGCGATGTCAAATTTATCGCCGGGCCATTGGTCCTGGGAGATCCGAATCGCGCTGTTTTCTAAAATCGTCGAATGCGCTGTTCAATACACGGGCCTTTTCGCTCATCTTTTCAGGTGGGGGCGGCGCCGCCGGAGCACCTCCATAGCCCATTCCATCGAGTACGGCAAAATTGCGTTCGATGCGGCTTGAACCCTGTCCCTTTTCAATACTAAAGTTATCATCGAGGAATGAATAAGCGTCAGACCACTTTCCGGTACCGGCCATTTCGGCCGTGTGGTAGGCCATCGGATCTACATCGCCGGAAGATACGTTTTGGACCTGTGGGCTGGCCTGATTAGGACTACTGCGAGTCTGTATTGGCTCGGGCATACCCTTTGGTTTCGTTGGTACAGGAGGCGGTGCCGGGCTATCATAAACAGGCGGCGCGTATTTTGATTCACCACGAGTAGAAACTTCGGGTCTCGCCGGTTCAGTAAATTGTACCTGATTCCGTAATGCCGGGGTCTGTATGCGTCTCAAGGATAACCAATTAAAGACTTTCTCGTCGGTCAATGGGTCGGATTCGCCGTCAATAAGAAGAGTCGGAACGGCTTTGAGCCATGTAGGCAGTTTACCTCTGGTAGGACTCGGGTCGACACAGACAAATTGGAATTCACGGGTATACGGGGTTCGGGCAAGTTCTTCCAAAAACGCCTTGGAATGCGGGCATTTCTTGCTATAAAAGCAGACATGCATTGGTTTGCTCATTGTCTTTTCCCCGCATTTTTAGCAGGATGCTTTTTCGCAGGTAAACCACATAAAGTTGAGTTTTATCTTTTCATGAGAGAGAGAGACAAAATGGCGTCAGATTTACTCTTTACGGACTATGTTGAAGGCGGACCCGCACTAATGACGGGATCTACAAATAAGATTCAAGCCTCTTTTCGTGTCAGTCCGATTCATGTAACTGTGGCAAATACGCTTCGCCGGCAGATTCTAGCGGCTATCCCTACAGTGGGATTCAAGACGGAACCACCTGAAGCATCTGATGTGTTTATCGAGGCAAACACCACCCCGCTGGTAAACGAGATGCTTATGCACAGAATCGGAATGATTCCGATTGCCGTAATCGACCCCACAAAGTTTGAAGTGGACGAGTATGAGTTTCGCCTTGCTGTCGAAAATGTAGGCAAGACACCGGTAAATGTTACCGCCAGTGATTTCGTTGTAGTAAAGCGTTCGGTCGAAGAGGCCAAGGAAGAGATTCTGCCAACAATGAATTTCTTCCCCGTAGACCCGATTACGAAGGAGAACGCGCTCATTACGGTTCTGCGTCCTCAATACAATATGGATTCTCCAACTGAAAAACTCGTAATTCGCGCGAAGGCCTCTGTCGCCACGGGACGCCAGAACATGCGATACTCGTCGGTGGCACAGTGTTCATATGAATATACTACGGACAAGAATCCGAAGCGACAGACTGATATGTTTCAGAGATGGATGGCTACCAGCAAGAAGGTTCCCGACCCGGCCGCTGTCGCACCCGAGCGCCTTCAGGAACTGCGTCGCGAATTTGAGACGCTCGAGATTCAGCGCTGCTATCTACAAAACGAGAAGGGTGAACCGTATGACTTTATCTTCCACATCGAAAGCGTGGGTATCTTGAGTGTACCGACTATCATTGAGCGCGGTCTAAAAGCGTGCGAAGATATCGTAACTCCGTATACTACCCTAGATGTGGATTTGACGCCCAATATTACTATGGCAAAGGCTGCGCGCCGCATGGAGGGGTTTGAACTCGTCTTCCAAAATGAGGAACATACGCTGGGCAATCTCCTACAGACATTCCTTGTTGAGCGCCACGTGGAGGGTGAGGAGCAGCCCCGTCTTTCCTATGCTGCCTATAAGGTACCGCACCCGCTACGTCAGGAGATGGTACTTGTAGTCTCTGCGGTAGACGGTGAAGAGGCGTCAGTTCGGAAGGCGGTAGCGAACGTTTGTATTTATCTCAAGCAGTATTTCAATGAGGCCATGGTGAAGTGGCAGGGTACCCCGAAGGGGCTGCTCGAAGAGCAGGTTCAGGAACTACCCCCTGCCCAGGAACAGCCCGTGGCGGCAAGGACGAAGCGTGCCGCGGCCACAAAAAAGAAGTAGTCTAAATAAGAGGAGATGTACCTATATCTATTATTTTTTCTGGTGCTCGTTGTGGGCGTCGGCGTCTACTTCCAGACGTATCCGCAAATGCCAAAACGCTACGAAAATTTTGCGAATCCGGCGACTGCCCCGAATGAGCCATCATGCGTTCACCGGTCAGCCGATGCGCAAATCTTAATGAGTCTATTCAAACCCTGCCCCGACGTGTTGCCAAGCGAAGATGCCACGGATCGTGTTGAACTTGCGCTAATCCTTAATAAACTAACCTGCCTAGATGCGGATGTATCCAACAATGGCGTCGATGGCTACAATACACTCAAGTTACCATACAACACAAGCCACGATGCAGAGCCGCTAACAAATTTTGTCGGCCGCTGCCTGAACAACGGCACCCGAAGCCGTGATCTTGAAATTGTAATTGACCGTTTTGAGAAGCGCGGTGCCGCTCTAATCAAGAACCTGTGCAAGCGTAAGGACCTCGATATAAAGGAGCCTCTATACCATTTCGGCGAGGTTATCAAGACGACAATGAATTCGTTGACCACGAATTGTCTCACGCAACACGCTTCTTTGGATAAGCCTTTTGGGCCCCGTGACCCTGGTTTCTCTGTGCCGTACAGCGTCGACCGCCTGGCCACTTATTAAATACAATCATAATGTACATTACTAGGATTAAAAAGACTAGTAAGGTAGATGGTGCGCAAGACGCGTAAGACCAACCCTGGTCGAGGAGGTAAATATGTATTTTCCGGTGCCTATGGATGTACCTATCGTCCCGCTTTAAAATGTATGGGGCAGGCCGCAGCAGAGCCTGGGACAATTTCAAAATTGATGTCAACACGAGAGGCCGTTCGCGAATATTCGCAAAAGCGAATTTTGGAAAAAGTCGACCCAGAGTTTAAATTTATGCTCTATCCGTACAAAATGTGCATTCCAGAACAAATTAGTTTTAATAATGAAGAAAATAATATTGATACATGCACAATTAATTTAGGTCGGCGCAATAAGAATGAAACAAAGCGCGTAAAAAGACTTTCTGAAGCACAAATACTTATCTACAAAGATGGTGGTACTGACTTGGCGCATATAAAACCTCCTCCAGAAGACTATGCCGGCTTTTTTCACGGATTTGTCTATCTTTTCACAGGATTAGTAAAATTAGGAGAGGCCAACGTAATTCATTTTGATATCAAACCGAGCAATTTAGTTGGTTTAAAACAAGAGAATGGCTCCTATTTATTGCGTTTCATAGACTTTGGTCTTACGAAAAGAGTCAATGATTTTAATGGTGGAACACGTGAATCGCTCTATCTGAAAAATTATTCTTACTGGTCATTTGAACTAAAATTATTGCATGTAGCCGTCCTACAGCGTACATATATTCTAAATGAAGAACATATTGAAGATTTTTATAATACACTTATGAGGGAAAGAGCAGGCTTCCCTTACTGGAACTGGTTTACCAAAGACGGTCGCTATAGAATTACAACAGGTTGGGTATCTATTATGATAGACGATATAATGAGCGGAAAAATATCGATTGGCTCGCTACTAGTAAGTTTTGATTTGTTTGCCTTGGGGCGAACGCTATCTGAAATTTATTACAGGCTAACAGGACATCGTTCAGTGGGTCCAGACGATGTACGATTTAAATCTATGAATTCGCCAAACCAGTCTAAATTTAATGAATACAACGTAAAATTAAAGAATGAAATAAGTATCCCCTTTTATCGCCTTATCGTAAAAATGACAAATCCTATTTTTATAGCGCGACCCACTGCTAGAGAGGCATACGAGGAATTTCAAATTATGTTGCCAAAAATAAGGTCAATTTTTGAAGAATATCCTGCTGCCCTAGTTTAAATTTTCCAATACGCGGGCATGTGCTTCTTAATCCATGCACGTATCGCCGGCTCATCCGTCTTCTTTACAGGAAATTCAGCAAAGTTGGTGTATACATGCCCATTTACAGTAATTATGGTAAAGACAAGTTGAAGTTGTTCGTCCTTCCATGCCCAGGAGGTCATAGAATAGGGTTTCCACATATGATAGGGCTTATTATCCATAAAATCTGCCCAACTACGATAAGGGAATACAATAGCATAAGAATCTTCGACGCGTTTCACAATCCGCGGCGTGTTGATTTCCCACAGTGGCGTCGACATTCTTATAGTATACTATATCAAACAATCCTACTCAATTTTATGATTTGTCATGACTATATCAATTGGGTTAAAATGATAGACATATTCTAGACCAAGATGCGATAGTCCGTGTATCGATACAGCAATAGCAAAGAGTAGAGTTAGTACAATTAGATGGAACGGGTCCATGAGTTTTACTTTTGAGAAATTTAATACTGTCAGCAGTAAGGCTACAAGCAAAAGCAGACCATTAAATGCGTGCGCAACAATCGAGGGTTTATATAAATCCATATTTTTCTATAGTATAGAAGAATATAAATAGTAAAAGCCCATTTAGGCGATAACAGAGCAGCCGGGGCTAATCAAACCCAGTAGGATGGAGAGACCGAGGATTTGCCAGATAGACTTCGCCGGCTTGATGAAGGGCATTAATGAAACGAGAACCGTATTCCAGAGATACTTGCCGACGAGCAGAAGGAGCAGCAAGATAACGATGAGGGTCAAAAAGGAGACGAGCGCCGCCTTGCCAGACTCCTTCTCAGGAGCCGGCGAGCCTTCAAACGTTTCAGTTGTAAAAAAGGGAGTAACCACGTGGTCAATTGCAGAAGATACAGCACCACCGAACATTTTCTATTTTAATCAGATACTTTACTTCGGGGGCTCGGCCTGTCCCTCCTTCTGAAGTTTGAGGTCATGCTTCTCAACCTCCGAACGCTTGTTCTCGACGAACTCGAAAATCTTGTTCGTCTTGTCCTCGTCGCCCTGAAAGTACTCCTTCATTGCCGTTCGCATGAATTTTGCTGAAATCGCCTCCTTCAACTTACGCTTGCGGTCCACAACCGCGCCCTTGTTGGTGTTAATCTGCTGAACCTTGTTACCCTGCATGATTCGGAGAATCGTCTCCTTGAGAGCCTTTGACTTCTTACGCTTCTCACGCAGCGTCGTATTGACTGCCGAGATTTCTTCCTCGACAGCAATCCACGACTTGAGATACTGCGGTAGTTCCTTGATATCTGGTACTTCCTGTGCTGCCATATTATTTATACAAATCGTGAAATCTTTAAGCATACGTCATTTTTTTCAATAAAATCTATGAAAAGTATAATTTCAAACGATTACTTATCTTTGTCCTACAGATGAAGCAGTGTCCGATTTGTTTATGGGCACAGGAATGACAAAAGGTGTGCCCACACGGGTTCAGTGTATAGGTTACCGAATGCGAAATACAAATAGAACATAGTGGCAGTGTATCATTGTTACTAGAAATGCTGGATACTTTCAATACTTTGCGCAACTGCGTAAAATCCTTATACGCGCGCACATATTTGTTAAATTTCTCCAACAGGTTTGTATTCTTAAAATATATTATTAGATAGTTGGCAAAACTTTTATACATATCGAGAGAGGCACTATTCGATTCTAAATTCATAAAATCGTCAATTCTCTTGGCCATCAATTTAAATTTCGAAGTAATTTCTCTAACTTCTTTGTCTGCATCAAAAAGAGCCACATAAGCCACTTTGTATTGTTCAGTAACAGCAATAATACGCTCCTCTAAATCCGAATAATCATTATTAGATCCACTGATATCAATCAATAGGTCCCGAAAGTGTCCTTGCGATGACGGATTAAAATCAACTCGATTTAGTGAATCGAGTACGTCCTTCATTTGTATAACTGTGCCATTTTCGTCTAGAGGTTTAATAATTTCTTCGATTGCTGTATTATATCCTTTTGAAGCAAATTCCAAAAATTTAATACGGAGATCGCGCAACTTTGTATTGGTATCAATTTCCTCGTCCTCAATCATATTCATTATCGACTCGAGTAGATTTTCTATAACAGTATCAATCTGGATGCCGCCTACCAGATTTAAAAATTGTTCGTCGCTGGCTCCCGCATCGTTATCCAAGAAATTCGCAGAAGCGAACAAATTTGTGCCCAAGCCGGTTATGTCCATTTCACATCTTCTCTGACAATTAGTTTAAATCCCTACAAATAAATCTAGATAGAAGGTAGGGATGACAAAGGCAGAGGCTCAAAAGCTTCTCAGAGAGATAGAATCTCATATGCAAGAATTACCAATGCATATTTACATAATGATTTGGACATTTTCTGAAATGTCTACGCGCATGGCCCGCGATCCGAAAAGCCCAGAATTTGTTAAAATCTGTTATCCGCACACAAGCGTACCTCTTTTTTCAGAAAACGAGGCCAGTTCTCTAGAAAAATTGTGGACTAAACATATCGCGGGTAACGAAGAACTTTTTCCAGAGATTCCTCAAAAGAAAGAAAAGAAAGAAAAGAACCAGAAGGGTGGCAAGGTCCCGTCCTTTGCTGATATGAAGGCCAAATCGGCCCAATTTGGCCAGGCCTTAGACGTTGGAATCAAAGCCCTAGATCCGAAATTGATTTCACCAGATTATCTGTACGGCTATACAACTGAAATACTAGATACAGTTGATTCAAAGTTAACGGAGGCTTCGGGTACACTGGGCTTGGTCGCTCTTGAATCAACAATGCCCGACCCGACGATTATTATACCAGCCCCTGTACCTATTCCTCTTCAGGTTCCCGCAAGAGCCGTTTTACCTATGATAAATGCTATCCTAGAGGCGATACGTATCACAGTTGGTATTGTATTCTTTATCGATCCGTATGGCGTAGGAATGCTTACGCGCTCTGTTTTAACGCTAATAATGGTCTGTCTTGATATTGGACGTGGTAATTTGTATCACGCCATCTTTACTTCTTTCGGATTTATTGGAACAACGCCTATGTTTGCGGGTATCGTTCTTAAGATTCTACGCGACGCCATAATGTTAGTCGCACCCGATATTCGTACAGAGTTTCGCGATATAGTATTCAAATCCTCTAAAAGTTTCGTAACCGGTTTTTCTATTTGGCTTTTTACAACGCTATCACCAAAATTCGTCAAAGAACCGTTAAATGCTCTGTTCATGACAGCCTCTACTACATTGGATACTATTAATCAACAGTTTGAAACCGCGGAGGGTGTAGTAAATAAGTCTCCGGTTGGTGCATTAGCCACAGTTAAGTTACCACGAATTCCATCGGATAAGATACCAGATATTACCAATTTGTACGCTTTACGCGAAGTTATCAGAGAGCCAGCCATGTACTGCGACCCAAAAATTGCTGACTTAATGAAAGAATTAAGAGATGTCCCACCATACGCCCTCTTCTTTGACTTGGCACTCATACCTGCTCCAGGTAGTCCCGAATTTACAGAAGCCTGTGCACCGTTCAAAGGAAAAACACTTTCAGATAATCTCGTGGAATCAGTTAAACCCGAGGTCTATCCATTGGGCTCATCGGTGCCATTGGACTTGGGTACACCTCTTGACCCAGCGGCAATGGCTAAAGCCGCAGTCGAAAATGCTACAGGGAAAGCCACGGCCGCTGTAAGCGAAGCGGTTGAAGAGGTCGCTAGTAAAGCAATAGATAAAGCAGCAGAAAAAGTCACAGGAACCTCTGTATAGCCCCGAATCTGCGTCTATATAAATGAAGAAATACAATTCCTTTATTTAAATGGAAAAAGCCATACTGGCAAATGATACAGAAACACTGCTCTTTTTATTAAAAGAGGGACATGATCCAAATGGCCAGACAGAAGAGAAAAATCCGTATTTGTTTTTAACCGATAATGAAGAAATTCTTAAATTGCTCGTCGAATACGGAGCAGACCTAGAGACCGTCGATGAGTTTGGTTTTACAGTACTTGATTACACAGACATAGAATTTCCTAAGCCTAAAAATACAATTACGCTGCCGGCAACAAAATTCGTCAATTATCGCGAAACGAAACGAGCCGCACAAAAACGCACAAAAACTAGACGCGTGAAGCAATCCCATGTATTAACGTAAAGTAATCATCGCTGAACCCGTAATGACAGCCATTAGGTTCACGTGTTTCTGGTATCCGTCGACTTGTTGAATTCTTTCCATGGAGGAAACTGACAATTACATTTGTTGGAGGAATTTCTAGCCAATTGCGCCCTTCAAGAAATTCTTCACCTTCGGCTACACTAACGTGCGAAAAACGCCTGTCTAGCCAGAACTCGCGATTAAAACAAAGCGTTGCCTCACTGACACGTTGGGCTGGCTTCAAATCTAGAGGTGGAACATTCATGGCCGAAATATAGCGAGTCAAATCATACATGGGCAAAGTCGCACAGGCAACCGCACCCATTCCAGACGAGGCTAACCACGAGGCTCGCAGAGGCAACGAATCAGGTGGATAGTGGTCATCGTCGTCCATGAAAGCCAAGGTCGTAATATGCGGCCATACCGCCAAAGCAGCCGTACACCCCTTATTGCGCTTTTCGCCAATACTGGTCTTTTGGGCAAGCGATACATAATAGATTTTTAGATGGGGCATTTTTGCGCGTACCCGCGCAACCATGGTATCAACACGCTTCACTGGCTCGCTATCATCCACAATAACCCAATGTAATTTATCGGCGGGATATGAACTTATCTCAATGTTACGCAAAGAATGGAAAAACCACTCGGGACGATTGTGAACAAGAGTAATCACGCCTAGGGCTGGCAACTCCTGAAGAACCTTCGGCGGCCCTATCGCCGCACTACTTGTTTGAAGTAGCCCTTCGATGCGGGTCCATGCCTGCGCAAAACTGGCACGAAAGGCCTTATTCATACCACGTGCCACAACACCCAGCCGCGCTGGTATACGCTCGTGTGCAAGAAGAGAATCCATAGCAGCCCAAACATCCTCCCTAGTAAAGGTCCTAGCGGTATCGAGCATTTTGCCTTCGCGACCCGCTTTCGTCTTAATTAGACCGACCGACCCGAGTTCTTCACCCCAATTCTCACTGTACACAGGTATATCTGTCCACAGGGGCTGTGCGCCACATAACATTGCCTCTGCGCACGTGTAGCCGAACCCCTCTGCTACAGACGCAACACAATGGTACATTGATTCTTTTTGTAGAGTACGCCGCTCTACCTGCGAAATATACTTGCTAATCCAGCGTACATTTTCCTTCTTTGGACCGGCACCAGAACCAACAACAACAAGAGGCGGGTAGCTCGGTTTCCATGCATCAATGATTACGCGCGAGGCCGCTAATTTGTTTACAGAGCCACCGATTATATAGAGAACTTGTGGTACAGAAGGTACAGTCACGTCTAGGTCCGGTCCCCGCCATCCAATATAGGCTCCCCGCACCGAGCCAAAAAGTTTCTTCGAATGCCGTGATTTAAACAGGAAAAAGGCGGAAGGCTCCGTCAAGGCCCATGACCATGCGTCGGTCAGCCACCATTCGGCATTCGGTATAATAACGTTAATACGCGCCCAAGGAAATGCTGCCTTACAGGGAACCTCAAGATAGATGTGGATATCTGCCGACTCTGTTCCAACATACATATAAGGGTCCTGATGCTTTACCACTACATCTAAATCCGATAATGTCTTTTCAAGAAGGCGTGCGTCAAGTCCAAGACCGTATTGTTGATTTCCGGCGCCACGGCTAAAAATAACGACCTTATGACCAACCATTTCATTATATTTTCTGTGTAGTGTTTAGGTCATGAAATCGCTGGTACGCGATTTAGAATTCGTAAGTTGGAAAGACGAATTGGCGGGTCTTGAACACATGAAAACAGACGAATTTAAAAAAGCACTAAAAGAACAGCAACAACATTTTATTAAAGCCTACGCAAATATAAATTCGGATTTGAAGAAACAATGGCTATTTCTGTTTAATAATTTACCGTTAGACTACCCGCCATATTATTCGTTTCGTTGGCAGGGTCATACAGTGTACGTATGTCAGCAAAATCGTTATATTCCCAGCGTATATATTGAAATAATGGACGGTTCCAAATTAGATTTTGGTGGTGTTCGCGCTTTTGGTATAGGGTCCGACCTCTTCTGGTGTATCCAAGATTTATCATCAGGTAAAGAGGATTTGACCCTATCTATCTATTCCCCAATTCTACGTCGCTTACATGCAATACCTAACGTGGGTGAGAGTGCGGCCACACAAGGCGACCTGATTTTCTACACAACTACAGAGAATATTTTTTGGTTCAACAACGTCTACAGTATTAATTCTGTGGGAAAAAAACACCACATATACGAAGAAGACGAAGAAAAATATGTTCTGAAACTTATAAAACCAAAGGGACAAGAGGATGTATTTATCCTAAGAAAGTCTGCGCTTATGCAAGATATAGGTATATTTGATAATAATACTGTTCGGTGGCTTTCAAAAGGCTTCGGTACCAAGTTACCAATTAATAAAAATTGTATCGCGTTCAATTCATTTTTCATGCACAAGAAGACAAAAGTATTTTATCCTAAGGAGCATTATCTTGTAGATGTGTATTCGCGTGAGCATGTCCTCATATTTATTTTTTGCAAAGATACGATGCAGTGTTTATACATGTATGTAAATTCCTGGCGTCCAATTATTAATTTGCAAGTATGTGAATTAAAATTTGCCGAAGAGAGCGAAATGATTATTATGGGATTTCCGAATGCGCCAGACCGCACAATTAATTTGAATAAATTTTTTATACCCGTCGTAATGTCCGAATTGAAGGGCCCTAAATTTGCACTTGAATCAGGTAATTCACCAATTCCGTGGTTCGTCGTCAAACCGCAGGGAAGGCCGCGCGGCCTAGTAGTCTGTGGCTATGGTTCATATGGCACAGCAATGCGAAAACACCAATCGCGTTTATGGATACCATGGCTAAAACGAAATTTTATGATAGCAAGTCTCTGTGTTAGGGGTGGAAACGAAAACGGCGACCGTTGGTGGGATGCCTCAAGAACAGCACAACGTCGTAAATACGGTGTCCGTGATTTTGTCGTAGGGGTACACTATCTACAGAAACATTTCAAGTTTGACAAAACGAATACAATTATTTATGGGCGCTCTGCTGGTGGATTTCTGGTAACGGCGGCGCTCAAAGAATTACAGGATTCAATTGCGGTAGTCTATGCAGCAAAACCCTACACCGACCTATTGCGAACAACTACGAATACCAAGGCACTACAAGCAAAGCAGGAAACAGATGAATTTGGTCTCGTTGAAACACCAGAGCAGGTGTTAGATTTTATCTCATTATCACAAATTTCCCCATACGAAAATGTAGACATTCCTTTAAAACCAACTACACCAGCAGTCCTACTTACAGCAGGAACGAATGATTCTGAAGTACCAGCATTTATGCCGATACGATATGCTAAAAGACTACAGACTTATGGTTGGGGAAACGCATTTTGTAGAGTTGAGGTTGGCGAAGGACATTTTACAAATTTAGGCAATGAATCAGGTGAGGCCTTTGATGGGGCGTTTTGCGAATCGATTCTTGATACAATTGACGAAGCGGGACAGTTCGAGCATTCCACGAACATAGAGTAATTCCCCGGCGGCCCGGCAAGAACATGTGGGAAACTCTCCGGTATCACATAAAATTACGGTTGCGTTCTTTTACAGAGGTTCGGCTCTGTGCTGCGTAAAACAATTTCGCCCTAATGTAATTTAAGTTACGGAGCGATTTTTTCTGCGTAAAAGATATAAAGGTAAGAATGGATGCTCTTTTCGGTTCCGCCAATGCCAGCAAGCCCGTAACAGTCAACGCCACGGTCCCCCCGGCGGCCATCAATGCCACGGGCAAGACCCTGGCGAACGCCGTCAAGTCCGCCAAGTCCGTCTCCGAGGCCTTGAATGAGGTATCAAAGCAGTTGACGGAGGCCTCCGCTGCGCTCAAGAAGAACGAGGGTCCTATCGCCGAGACGACGGCGAATGTTGTTGGTGCCAACCAGGTCGCCGCGGCGAACGCTGTTGCGCCGATGGTTGGCGGCGTGCGCGCGGCGATGCTCGCGAGAATGCCGCGCTCGTACATCGTCGGCGGTACCCGCAAGGCCATCCGCGAGGCGGTACGCATGATTGGTGGCCTCCGCGCGGCGGCGGTCAACACAGCCAAGGCGCTCAATGACGGTGTCAAGGCGGCCAACAACCTCGCGATGCAGGTCAAGAACAACGCGACGATGACCAACGCCAACAAGGTCAATAACGCCTTGATGAGCACGAACACGCCGTTGAACAATGTAGCGATGGCGACAAACAGCACGGTCGGCGCAAATGTTGTCCCCCCGGTCAACGTAACGGCGAACAACGGTATGGCGCAGGTCAACGCCGTCAAGAACGCGGCCATGAATGTTTCCAACGCGATCAACAGCAACAACAGCAACAACAAGAACAACAAGAACAACAAGAACAACAACGACATGTACTACACGAACAACAACGACATGTACTACATGAACAAGAACAACACCAAGCAGGCGGGTGGCAACAATATGAAGATGATGTATGGTGGCCGCCGCACGCGCAAGAGCGCGAAGAAGAACTCCAAGAAGATGGTACCCATGTACAAGAAGGGCGGCTTCTTCGGCATGTTCTAAATAGTGAAAAACGATTTAGTATTGTACATTTGAAAATGTATATTAGTTAATCGAGTCCCTCCCATCCCTTTACAAGTTGCTTCTTCTTTGCCTGTCCTGAACACGGCGCAAAAGACATCCGATGAAGTTCTGTTGGCCCATGTGTCTTAAGACCCTCCATATGAATAGCCGCCCCGTAGCCCTTATTGCTTCGAAGACCATAGCGTTCATGCCATTCAGGATGCTCGTCACATGTCTCAAGAACCCAGCGGTCTCGCTCAACTTTCGCCAGAATCGAGGCCGCCGCGATAGCCAGAAAGCGTGAATCACCATCTACAATCTTATAGACTTCCGCTTCTGGATTCGCCGGCCACGCCTTCCAACAATCACCGTCCACCAGAACCCGTTGTACGGGTACAGCCAGACTTTCAAGTGCCTTATGCATCGTATTCAAATCAGCCTGTAGGACATTTTCCTCATCGATTTGCTGATTTGAACACCAGGCTGTAGCAGAGTCCACGGCACAATCCTTGACGTAGTCGTAAAGAATACCCCGCTTTCGCTCGGTCAACTTTTTAGAATCCTTAATTTGCTTTATTGCCTCACCGTTATCGAAGAAGCAGTCAATCTCGCTAGGTAGTACCACGGCACCCACATACATTCGGCCAAAGAGAGCGCCACGGCCCGCCTCATCAATACCGACCTCAATTGCATCATCTTCGAGATAGCGCAAATCATATGACATTTTAATGAAAAAGATATAATCAAGCAGCAAGTCAATTTTACTCCTCCTTATCGTGTAGTTCAGTCAACAGGTGCGAGCAGCCGATTCGCTTCGCCATTTCAATATACTTACTGTTACCTTCAGGATCCTCTACAAGAAGCATCATCAGCATGATTGCCAACTTCGAGTTACGGCTATTGATTTCATCCTGGTTTGCTACAGGCTTCGTGCTACTTCTACAACTACAACAGGCGATGGAAACACAGAGTACATAGAGAGCAAGACATACAGCAGGCAGATGTAGGTTAGAATCCGTTAGTGCTAGTTCCAACGCGTTAAAATTCATTTTCTTACTTATTCAGTCCAGTAAACAAAGACTTCAAATTTTGATAATAAAAAACATATAGTCATCAGGAGACCATGAATCCCGGCACGATACTTATTATTGTAGTCGGTGTTATCGGATTAGTATTGTATGCTACATATTCTTTAAAACGAACTGTAAAAGAGCACTTTGCGGTAGTGGACGAGGACCAACTATCAAATAAGGCTTTGCTGGCGATGCAGAATCTGGATACAAGTGCGAGTGGCCTTGACTCCATATTTAAAACCCCGGATGTGACGATGAAGGGTCCCAATACTTCGAACCTGTCCGATTTATTCAAAACAACCTTACCGAGCGTAAGCCAGCAACCCCCGAAATCGGTCTTATCTATGACAAGTCAGCAGCCGGTATCTCCAAAAACAGCCCTACCATTGATAGCACCACCTCCAGCACCCGTAGAAAGTGGGAAAACCATATCGGATGAACAGGGCACAGAACTCAAGAGACCCCAGACGAATAGTGTTCCAGAGCCTTCGAATCCCAAAACAAAGACGCTGGCACCGAAGATAGTATACAGAACCAAGAAAGTGTACGTCAAAAGCAAGTGTCCGCCGCAGCCGGATTTGAGTGAATACGTGAAGAAGGATAGCATTCCTTGCTATGGATGTAATCTCAAGTAATCACAGGAGGCATGAGACCAGCGCTAGTTCTTGGAATTCTGCTAATAACAGGATTTGTCATAAGTGTCGTGGTAAGATACTATAAAAAGACCACAGAGGGCTTTGCTGTCGCAACAGGTATATGCGGAACTAACAAAAATGATGTATTTGATTCCTCCGCGAAGGAACCAACAGGCCCTCTGAAAAATTGTAATCCTGGCACACCCCCTTTTTACAGAGAGTTAGCCAGAATAAAGGGAACAAAAGTCTTAGACCCGAAACTCTATGTATTCAAAATGCCTAATGGAACGGACCCTACGAAAAATATGGGTCCAGGCACGGCTGTCTACTTTCAGACCTTGAACACGATAGGCATGGCAGTATTAGACCCCGATAACTGGTCTCTAGCGATAGCACCAGGACCGAAGGCCGGCGCGCCTTCGTCGTCGACTACAGGTAAAGTACCGGCACCGGCTGGCACGGGTGTTATCCCAAATACTATGCCCGGCTCAACGACCGATAACTCAAAAATGGCCCTCGCGTCACCAAAAGATTTAATCGCTTTCCGTGATACTCTTATGACATATAATGCTCTCTTTGACCAGAACATACTGAAGGCGTCGAGAGATACGGAGCTACAATTCTTACACGCAAATGCTATTTCCTACCTAATCAAAGTACAGGCCCAGATTGATACTGGCAGCATAGTCGACTCCCTAAATTTTATTACATCTGAACGGGCTAAATACGAAAAGGTAATAAAAGACCTACGTCAGGGTGTTCTCCCTGCGCAGAAGACTGTAGCGAAGAAGATCCTCAAGGAGGGCCCTGGCAAGAAGGACATCACGCTGGCCGACTTGGAAAATGCGATTATCCGCGCAAAGAAGGAAAAGAAGCGCATCGATGACCTCCGTACAAGTTCAACGGACCTGAAGAAGCGCTCAATGACGCTCGAAATGGTTATCCTTGACCTCCAGGACATTGTGGATAGAATCCGTCGCGGTGAAATGAAGATAAGCCAGTTACCGTTTACGATGACCCAATTGACAAAGTTCTTGATGGAGGTCGGTGTATCAAGTTCGAAGATTACGCCGTTACCTGGTCTGAAGAAGGCACAGCAGGCTACTGCTGCTGCCACAGCAGGTAAACCAGGCACATACCCTATGCCGCAGAACAATAACGCCGTTTATATGAACGCTCTACAGCAGTTCCGTTCGGCGACTCAAGACTTGTCATGGGATATCCACATCGGGTATGACCCAGAGACAACAAATCATAGACATACGCTCGAGCGTCTGGCGCATATAACAAATGAAATTGAGACAGGCAAAGTCAAGGGTCCGGCATTAAAAGCACTTATGGTTGAACTCGAGGCATTGAAGCAGAAGACTGACAAACACAAGCGTCACACAAAGTCCCGAAAACACCCGATTTCTTCATACGAGGCATTTGGACAACCGTTCGCATTAAGCACATCTGAACCACTGGCACTCGATAATAAAGTACCGGTGAGACAGCCGTTAATACAGAATCTAGAGTTGGATAAACCATCGAATATACGCCCGGGTTATGAGCCAACAAACGAGGCCATTGCGAACCGCGCCTCTTTGGCCAGTTTTGATTACAGCAAAGCGGGCGGTCCGGATTACAAGTTACGAGCGGAGTTTCTCTGTAATCAGATTCGCGATGCCGGCCTCGGTGACCCTAAAGAATTCGGCTGCGTAGGCACGTCCGATGTAGGTCCCGATTATTCCTGGCGCGGAAACTACAAGATGGTCTGCAGCCGTCTCTCGCACACGTGGGGTAACTGGTACCCCGAAATGTTTGGATGCCCGAAAGAGGATATCGCATACCATCAGACGCCGGTTATTCACGTAGAGAAATAAACCTTCTCTGTTTGTAGGGATGAAGAACTCCAGTGCGTTCTCATATACGCTATCAGCGTTTGTGCTAGTCGCCGTTTTAGCAGCCATTGCCGGCTATTTGCTCGGCTCACGTAGTCAGAAGACCAGTGAAGGTTTTGCGTCCGGTAATTGTAATGTATGCGATAAACCAAAAGTAAACTGCAAGTGCCAAATCGGCAATCCACCACCGCCTGCTCCTGCACCGATGCTTGCGCCGCCACCTATGCAGTGCCCACCCACCCAGACCTGTCCTATGTGCCAGGGCTGCAAGCCGTCGTGCGGGTGCCCACAGAAGGCGGTAAATCTTCGTGACTCGGTAGGTCCCGACCGTATGAATGCGGGTCTCCCGGCCTCGATTAGCACGAGCCCGTGCCCTGTACCGGACCCGACGAAGTATGTATTAAAAGCGACGATACCGCCATGCCCACCGATGCCTGACATGAGCCGCTATATGTTGAAGACAGAGTGCCCGAATCAGCCGGACATGTCCAAGTATGTACTGAAGTCATCCGTACCCAAGTGCCCACCGTGCATCAGCACGTGCTCCAAGCCGTGTAAAATCGGTGAGTGTCCGCCTTGCCCGCGCCCGCGTTGCCCGACACCGAACTGCCCTGACCCCAAGCCGTGCCCCGCGTGCCCATCGGTTCAGGTACAGCCGTGCGCCGAGCCCCGTGTTCAGTGCAAGGCTGCCTACGAGCCCCAGAGCACGGTCAGACCAATGTTGGCCTCGACAAGCCAGTTTGGCCTATAAATATCTTTTTAGTTCTTATTAACATACTAATATTTAGTATAGTAATACATGCTATCGCCAAATCAAAAAGATATTAGCCGTGGTAAGAACGGTATCGTTTATTATAAGGCATTGAACTGTAAAGATAATAGGCAACCGACGGGCGATTATGTCTCAAAATTAATGACGCGGAAAAAGGCACTTGAGGAGTATTCTCAATCTGACAAAATAAGAGCTACAATTCCGACAGGGGCAGTCTATTCAGAGTATATGTGCGATAGTTCATATGTAAGAGGTGATAAAGATACCCTGATATTTTCAAAGTTCGGCGGATATCCACTGGTAGCTTACTGGGACTATTTAGATGAATATACCAAAGATACAGAAATTAAGTTTGAACCAAACTATTGGAATACGGTTATGAAAGGTTTACATACGTTAAGACATAAAATTGTTGAAATGAACAATAAAGGCCTATATCACAATGATATAAATCTTGAAAATATACTTTATAATCAAGACACCGGTAAAATGTTATTAATAGATTTTGCCGAAGCGACCGACAAGCCACTCGGCAAAAAATACAGAAACGGTTCGCCTCGTACAGATGTAACAACAATAGATTCTATAATTGATGACTTTATTTCGTTTAGACCCTTGAACATTA